>Ga0172377_10001915_pt1 | contig 21247 bp, 23 predicted proteins | sample Pumphouse3metaG_FD_119749 | JGI IMG/M metagenome (GOLD analysis project Ga0172377, IMG submission 119749) | Leachate microbial communities from a municipal landfill in Southern Ontario, Canada - Pumphouse #3 metaG | ecosystem: Engineered > Solid waste > Landfill > Unclassified | place: Canada...
GAGATTCGCAGGGCGACCAGCAGCAGCAAGGTGGTTCTGATGGAGATTCGCAGGGCGACCAGCAGCAGCAAGGTGGTTCTGATGGAGATTCGCAGGGCGACCAGCAGCAGCAAGGTGGTTCTGGCGGAGATTCGCAGGGCGACCAGCAGCAGCAAGGTGGTTCTGATGGAGATTCGCAGGGCGACCAGCAAGGTCGCTCTGGTGGACCCCCTTCCCGCGCGAGCGGTGGTTTAAGTGAGCTGATCAAAGCCACCCACGAGGACATGGGAAAGACGGATATGGGTGAAAAAATCGCCCAAGCGCTGACAGAAATGTCCGCGGGCAAGTATTCGTCTCTCTGTGTCCCGTCAGAAGAAAGAGCACCTGCCTCAAAGGTAGACGTTTCCTTGGTGAGAAAGGAGACGGCCGCCCTTAGAGGGCGTCTGGCGGGCCTTATTCAAGCGGCTCGCTATCAACCGTCATTTCCTCAAAAATCAGGACGGCGGATTGAGGCTGGGGCATTGCCCCGGTTGGCGACGAAGGATCCACGGGTCTTTCGCCAAGAAGCAGAGCAGGTGGCAGTCAACACGGCCGTCACCATCCTGTTGGATCGCTCTGGTTCCATGTGCGGAGATCGGCTGGAGGTTGCCTCCCAGGCAGCTCTTGCCGCCGCGCTGGCACTCGACTCTATTCCTGGAGTCGAGGTGTCTGCTGCCGCCTTCCCCGGATCAACCGGCAACAATGTCATCTCGGTGATGACGGCGTTTGGTGAATCTGCAAGAGCGACAGCCAAGAACTACGGCATTGCATCTACCGGAGGGACGCCAACCGCGAATGCCCTTTACTGGGCTGGCTCGCGTTTGGCCAACCGGCCAGAACCAAGAAAGATGGTTTTGGTCATCACTGACGGCGATCCAAACGATTTGTTCGCCGCCATTGAGGCCAGGAAGACGCTGGAAACTAGCAAAATAGAGGTGTTTGGTATAGGGATTCAAGTCCCTACCATCACTTCTGTGTTTCCAAAGTCCAGGAGCATCAATGATGTTTCCGCCCTGCCCTCTGCACTCTTTGAAGTGCTGCGTGCAGAGCTGACCAAAAAATAACCTTGTATTGAAAAGGGGCCTTTTAGGCCCCTTTTCAATACACAAAAACCCTCGTGCCTGTCCTACCATGACAAGCATGAAAGGAGAAAAAGATGAAAAGTGAAAATTTCCCGGCGTATGCCGGGCGTTACATCAAGAAGCGTCACGGGGGGATCATCCCCTTCGATGCCGAAAAAATCTTTTCCGCGATCAAGAAAGCCGTTGTCTCCTGTGGTGGTAACGACTTCGAGAATGTCGCGGCTCTGACCTGCCGAGTTATTGAGGCGATGAACGCCGAGTTCGCCGCTCGGGCCTCAGCTATGGACGGCCGCAAGGCCATCCACCAGGTCGAGGAAATCCAGGACCTGGTGGTGAAAGCCCTTATCAAGGGTGGCCACGATCAGGTGGGCTTGGCTTACGTCAAGCACCGCTTGAAGCGAGCCGAGGCCCGCGAGGGCAAGGCACTGGTTAAGGCGTCGGTGGAGAACATCAGCGCCTACGTCGGTGACGTGGACTGGCAGGTGCGGGAAAACGCCAATATGGGGTATTCCGTACAGGGCCTCAACATCCACATCGCCGAGGAGGCCATCAAGTCGTTCTGGTTGCATCAGTACAGCGATGCGATCCGGGACGCCCATGTGCGGGGAGATTTCCATATCCACGATCTCGGCTTCTTGGGCAACTACTGCTGCGGCTGGGATCTCAAGGAACTCCTGCTCAAGGGGTTCAATGGAGTCCCTTTCAAGGTAGCGGCGGGTCCAGCGAAGCATCTGGATACCGCCCTGCTTCAGTTGACGAACTTCCTGTATACCATGCAGGGAGAGTCTGCGGGAGCGCAGGCCGTGTCGAACTTCGACACCCTGCTCGCCCCTTTCGTCCGCCACGACAACCTGAGCTACAAGCAGGTCAAGCGGGCGATGCAGCAGTTCGTGTTCAACATGAACGTGCCAACTCGGGTGGGATTTCAGACGCCCTTCACCAACATCACCCTCGACCTTTTCTGCCCCTCGAACATGGCAAAAGAGGCGGTAGTGATCGGTGGTGAACTTCTTGATAGTTGCTACGGCGACTACCAGGGGGAGATGGACCTCATCAATCGCGCGTTTTGCGAAGTGATGATGGCCGGAGATTCAGAAGGGAGGATTTTCTCCTACCCTATTCCGACTTTCAATGTGTCGAAAAACTGGGATTGGGACGCCCCGCAGCTTGAGTGGCCGTTCAGTATGGCCGCCAAGTACGGCATCCCCTACTTCAGCAATTTCATCAATTCGGACATGGACCCGGAAGATGCGCGGTCCATGTGTTGCCGGCTCCGGCTGGACAACACCGAGCTGTTGAAGAGGGGCGGTGGACTCTTCGGATCCAACCCTTTGACCGGCTCTATTGGGGTCGTCACCCTCAACCTGCCTTTGGCCGCCTATGAAGCCAAGGGTAACCAGGCCGCGTTTCTGACGCGGATCGCGGGGCTGATAGATCTGGCCGCCGAATCGCTCGAACTCAAGCGCAAAATTCTTGAGGGTTATTTCGAGCAGGGCCTGTATCCCTACAGCCGGGTCTATCTGGCCGGCATCAAGGATCGCACCGGTGCCTACCTGACCAATCATTTCTCCACGGTTGGCCTGGTGGGGATGCACGAGGCGCTGTTGAACCTCGGCATCGCCGGCGGGATCACCTCGCAAGAGGGCCACGCCTTCGCGGTGGAAGTTCTCTCGTTTATGCGCGAGAACATCCAGGCCAAGCAAATTGCTACTGGCAGCCTGTATAACCTGGAGGCTACTCCAGCCGAAAGCACCTGCTATCGGCTGGCGAGGAAATCTCTCAAGGTTTGTCCCGAGATTGTTACATCGGGAGACAAAGAACCCTACTTCACCAACAGTTCACAGCTTCCGGTGGGGTATACAGCGGACATCTTTGAAGCCTTGAATCTGCAAGACAACCTGCAGACCCAATATACCGGCGGCACCGTGCTGCACGGATTTTTAGGCGAATACATCCAGGACTGGAGGGTTGCAATGCTGCTGGTAAAGAAGTCATTTACCATCTTCAAGCTCCCCTACCTCTCCCTGACTCCGACCTTTTCGATTTGCTCGCAGCACGGCTATCTGGCCGGCGAGCAGACGACCTGCCCCCATTGCGGGGCAGCGACCGAAGTCTGGTCGCGGGTGACCGGCTTTTACCGGCCGGTGCAAGCCTACAATCCAGGGAAGCAGGAGGAATACCATGAAAGGACGGTATTCGACCTTTCTTTCGCTCAGGTAAAGGCGTCTACCAAAGCCGCCTAAACCACAAACTTCACCCGGACGGGAGATTATGACTCCCGGACGGGAGTTTCATCTTCTCCCTCCGGGCCTTACTAGCGGCTCGGACATGGCGCCCCGGGCTTTTTTGCAAACGGTGTGCGCCTACCGAGATAGGAGGAGAGATGGAACAATTAGACCTGTTTGCCTGGTACGAGCAGTGCCGGGAAATCCTGCGCAGCGGGAATATCCCGCGGCAACCCTGGACGGAGACCGAGATTGAAACTCTCCACCTTCATCTTTTGGAGCAGTCGCTAAAAGATTTACGACGCGCCAGCTCTCAAAAGATTAAGGATGAAATCCTCAGTTGGATTGATCGTCCGATTGTCGACAGCCCATTACCCTTCTCGTTCCAGGCGTGTTGCTGGTTTGAGCAGGTAAACGCGGAAAATCTCCGCGACCTCATCTATATGGAGGTGCTAGGTGGCAAAACTCGACATTGATGAAATCAGGGCTGCGGCGCGAGGGCGATGGGGAAGTATCCTCTACAGCCTGGCACCGCACCTGGCTCCAGCCCTCGAACGACCTGGAAAGCATGTCGATTGCCCCATTCACAAGGGTAAGAACGACTTTAGGGTGTTTAAGGACTACGAGGAGACCGGAGGTGCCGTGTGCACCTGCAACCAGCACATGAAGGACGGTTTTTCGGTCCTGATGTGGGCAAACTGCTGGGATTTTAAGTCGGCGCTCTATGCGGTTGCTGACTACCTGGGTTTCGATACCACAGGGAAAACCCACCAATACGACTGGAGAAAAAACCTGGCCCATCAGGAGCAGATAGATCGCCGGATGGCCGAGAAGAAACAGGAACAGGAGAAAGAAGATGAGCGTTGCCGGATATATCTCAACCGTATCTGGCAAGAAACCATCCCGGCAACGGAACGCGAGGCCGAGCCTTTAAGGCTTTACCTTGCACGGCGCGGGCTTTCGGCGCAATCGATCCCTAAAACACTTCGGTTCCACCGGAATCTGAGTTATGCCGAAGATGGAAAGGTAATAGGCAGCTTCCCGGCTATTATCGCCTTGGTGCAAGCGCCGGACGGTTCGCCCGTTACGCTGCACCGTATCTACATAACTGCAGACGGGAAAAAGGCTCCGGTTGCGGAGCCGAAAAAGCTCATGGCTTATCCGTCCAACAAGACCCTCAAGGGCGCCGCAATCCGACTTGGCTTGGCCGGGTCGGTCCTGGGTGTCACAGAGGGCGTTGAAACAGGACTGGCAATCCAGCAAGCTACCGGAATGCCCGTCTGGGCATCCATCAGTGCCGTGCTGATGGAGCAAATTGAAATCCCCGACACGGTTGAGTTGGCATGTATTTACGCCGACAAAGATCGGTCGGAGACCGGCCACAATAGCGCGCTAAAGTTGATAACGCGGCTGTGGCAACAAGGAGTAAGGGCCGTAGGCATGAAGCCCGACTCCTCCATTCCCGAAAGCGAAAAAGGAATCGACTGGCTGGACATATTCGTCCAGCACGGCCCAGATGCGATTCCAAATTACCAGCGCGCGCAGTCTTTGCTTGAGGCTGCGGCCTCCACCCTTCGACGTAGTGCGCTTCAGTAGCACCCTCCCCTGCCTGGCTTAAGCCAGGCAGGGTTTTTTCGATTTGTTCTTCGAGAAAGAACGGCTCGAAAAAACCCTGCCTTGGACGAGAAGAACGTCCCAAAGCCACCCGAAAAAAACTAAACAGATGCAAAAAGGGTTTTTTGGTACGGAAAACACCTGAAACAGTCTTGACTCGATGCGGCCGCATGAGACTATCGGGTCAAAGAGCCCTTTAACCGGCGCCGTGAGTCGCGCCAAAGGAGAACATTTTGAAACCCGATAAAAAACAATACTACGAAGAGCTGGAGCGAACCCATCCATTACGGGATACGCGAATCAGCCGACATGCGATTGAACAGTTCCACAGTCGAGGAGCTTCCGACCAGGGAGGGATCGAAAAGTTGGAGCGACGGCTTTTGCGCAACCTGATGCAAAGCCAGGAGATCTTCAAGAAAGACGCAACGCAGAGCCTTTTGAACAACAACGCGGTTCCGGCCCGCTATTATCTGAAAGCCAGCTGGGTGTATGTGGTGGTCGACGGCACTCTCACCACTTGCTACCGGCCAAAACTGAGGCATTACATTAAGGCCGACGGAGGCAATTTTTGATGATGGCGCATACGCACGTTCTGATTGGCGTATCCGGCTACACCGCGCTTGCCATGGCCTCAAATGGCAGCCTGCCGCTTGATTCCATGACAATCGGGGCCGCAGCGCTTGGCAGCCTGGCACCAGATATAGACCACCCTGGGAGCTGGCTTGGCAGACGACTGTTCTTTGTTTCGCTACCACTCTCAGCTCTGATCGGACATCGAGGGGCAACACATTCCTTGATTGCCTCTGTAGCCGCTTCGGCCGGAATGTGGTGGTATCTGCAATATGGCTCCACTCCCCTACCCTGGCTTGTTGCCTTTTTGTTCGGCTACATCTCGCACCTGTTTGCCGACTGGAACTCAAATAGCGGCGTCCCATTTTTCTGGCCGCAGAAGACACGCTATCGTGCCCCTTGGGCAATCAATACCGGTGGGTTCATCGAACACCTTTTCGCGGTCGGCTTTGGCGCCCTTTTGACTTGGGCAGGTTGGGATCTGTTCGTCACAGGCGCGTGGAGGCAACTGCCTATCTTTTGATATCAAAACATACGGAAAAAATGGTTTCGGTATGCTTCGGTGCGTTTTCGGTTGGAAAAATACCAAACAAGGCCAAAACGAATTGCGCCCCAGCTGCATCCGGGATGCACCCAGTTCGACTGCGATGTGATCGGGGAGGCAATGCCGCGCCTGAACGCCGTAGGGATCTTCGCCGTTCACCCAGGGAGGACGCCAAGCACCGCGCCGAATATGGCGATCAAGGACGGCCTTCTACGGCCACCAACTTCAAAAGCCCCTGAACCGTATTGGAAAACGCGGGACAGGGGCTTTTCGTTTAATTCGGTACTTTTTCGTATGATTTGCATTGCAAACATACCAAAAACATTTTGCTTTCCCCGCACATGGGATTTCAGTTTTACCGCCGACAAACAGCACCGATATCGAATTACGACACAATAAACGTTGACATTCAAGCCTTTGCTGTCATAAATGCTACTCGATAGGCAGATGCCCTGATCTATCCAAGGCAGACCATTATAGGAGTAAAACATGGGAGTAATTATCTCTTTAGCGAATCTTAAGGGGGGGATAGGGAAAACGACCTCCACAACCGCCCTGGGGCACGCTCTTGCCAACCGGGGCCACAAAGTCCTCCTGGTGGACCAAGACACGCAAGCCAACTGCACTCGCACCATTCTGGGTTTCGAGGCCGAGACCAACACCCTTTACGACTTTTACTCTGGGGGGTTGTCGATCCAGGAATGTATTTATCGCACGCCCTACGATGGTCTCTCCCTGATCCCGAACATTCCGGCCACCGGAAACCTCGAAATTGAGATGTTTCAGGACATCCAGCAAAGTTCGCTCATGCTGCGCCGCTGTCTACGCGATTACGCCAAGTCTCATTACGACTACACGCTGATCGATACCAGCCCAAGCCTGGGCCTTTTTGTAACCCAGGCACTTATCGCATCTGATTACGTCATCATCCCCATCGAGGCCGGCTCAAGGATGTCAATAGACGGTCTTGATTCTGCCCTGATCAGGATTGACGGGCTACGGGAGCGGATCAACCCTGATCTGCAGGTAATGCGGTTCCTGGTCAACAAGGTCGATATGCGCACCACGATATCAAAGCTGTCCGTCGAAAAAATCCGCAAGCGCTTTGGCGACGACAAGGTGTTCGCTACCTCAATCCCCAACAATGTCGACGTAAAAAAATCCGAAGAAGCCTGCCAGACGGTCATTCGTTTTGCTCCAAGATCACCTGCGGCAAAACACTTCAAGGCGCTCGCAGAAGAAGTCGAGCAGTTTGTCCAAGAAAATAGCTAGGAGTTCGGGGTGGCCGTGGTGAACAGAAAAACCGATCCAACCAAAACCAAAGAATGGCTCGACCGAGTATTCCCTCGGGAATGTGTTGTGCCACTATTGCGCCCCGAGACCGCCGATGCACCGACTTCAGAATCCAACACCAGAGGCAAAATCCAACACCAGAATCCAACACCAGAGGCAAAATCCAACACCAGAATCCAACACCAGGGGCAGAATCCAACACCAGAATCCAACACCAGGGCAGAAATCCAACACCAGAATCCAACACCAGAGGCAAAATCCAACACCAGAATCCAACACCAGGGCAGAAATCCAACACCAGAATCCAACACCAGAGGCAAAATCCAACACCAGAATCCAACACCAGAGGCAAAATCCAACACCAGAATCCGACACCGTTTTTCTGGAGAAATGGCGACGGAAGGGCGGGGGGAAGGCCGGCTGGACATGGAAAAAATCGTCCACACGGTTCGCCAAAAAAGGGTCTGGGAATACCTGTCGAGTCAAAAGGTGCTACAGGCTAGTAACGAGGAAATATCTGAAAAAACAGGGTGTTCTTTGGGTTGCGTCAGGGACTGTTTGCGCTTGTTTGCATCTTGTGGGCTGATCATCAAAAGCGCCTCTCAGGACAGATCCAAGCGAGTACGGATAGAGGTCGTCACGACAGTCGCCGACGCCGAATGCCCTGCTCCGAGTGACACTTGTGGTGTTGGATTTTGCCCCTCTTTAGATAGACAGATAGAAGATCTATCTATCTGTCAAAAGCTTTTGGATTTAACGTCGGAGGAAATTCAGTTTTATTGGCCCAGCCTAAGCGCCTTGGGTTTCGGGCCAGACCAGTTAAGCGCCATCTTTGCCAGCCTTGAGCGAATTGGCAAATCTGGCGAACGTGTGCGCGATGGGCTGGACCATGCCGAGTGGGAGTGTGCTACCGGTGGCATCCGGCAGAAACCAGGAGCCGATCCCATCCGCAAACCGCTCGGATACATCTTCAGAGCCCTGGCCACCACGGGATACTTCCGCCGGCCTGAAGGCTATGTGTCGGCGGAAGAACAGGCGCTGCGAGATGCAGAAGCCGAGATCGAGGCACTACAGGCCCGCCGCAGCCGCATCGAAACTGCCCGTGCCGAGCTTCAGGCCCAGGAGGAGCAGCAACGATACGAAGCATGGAAGGCCGCTTTAACGGAAGATCAAAAACTTGCAATCGTAGAAAAACACGCGCCAGCAGGCCAGTCTGCATTCCGTATCCCTCGCGAAGCGGCCCTGCAGTTGGCCTGGAAGGCGAAAAACGGCATCGATGGCGATATGGCAAAGAATCCTTTGGAAAAAAAGGGGGGGGAATGATTTACGCGATAGGCAACGTAAAGGGTGGGGTAGGCAAGAGCATGTTGTCCGTTCAGATCGCACTATGGCTAGCCCTGGATGGGCGCGAGGTCTGGCTGGTAGACGGAGACAAGCAGCTTACGTCCCAAATGGCTATGAGCGTTCGGGCTGAGGACGGGCATAGCCCCTTGGTCGCCTGCTCAAGCTATCCAGACGGGAAGGATCTTCGCACACAAGTGAAGCAGCAATGTTCAAAATACGATGATGTCGTAATCGATGTGGGTGGTCGCGATTCGCCGCCTTTACGGGCGGCCCTGATGTTAGCCGATGTCTTGATAGTCCCATTCCAGCCCCGCAGCATTGAACTATGGGCTCTTAAGGGAATCGTGGATCTGATTGACGAGGCAAACAGCATGAGAGACGGGTTGAAGGCGTATGCTCTTCTGAATATGGCCGATCCCGGAGACAGGTCAACCGATAATGTTGAAGCTGCCGAAGCCATTGTTGACTTCCCTCAGCTAGAATATCTGCCTACACCAATCAGAAGGCGCAAAGCATTTGCAACGGCCATTGGGCTAGGGCAGTCGGTCCGTGAGTTTAAGCCGCAGGATAAAAAGGCCATAGACGAAATATCTGAAATGCTAACTGCATTACAAAATAAGTTGAGCTAGGGGGGATTATGGCTATTCGAAAACCGCCATCACAGGTGATTGAAAAAAAGATAGACGATTTTATTTCTGCCCCTCAAGTAGCAAAAGGCAGTCAGGATTCGACATCAGGAGCAGTACAGGTTCAGATCAGCCATCGGCTGCCCGCAGAACTTCTGGCCCGAATTGAATCCTACGCCAAGGTGGCAGGCATTAAAAGAAACGCTCTGATCAATCTTGCTATCACTCAGTTGTTGAATCAGGGTCTGAAAATTGAATCTCCAGAAACTGCTCATTCCGATTAGTACCAGCTCGAACGAAAACATCCCAATTCGTATCAAAAAGTACGAATTGGGATGTTTTCCTTTGTCGCTTGCTAACCCCATCGGGCGCTAAAGACGGTGGCAGACGTAAACAACCCGGCCGATAATAGTCACCATTCCGTCGCCAGCTCTTTCGCCCAAAACAATCAGTTCCCGCGGGACAGAGATTGGCTTGTAGGTCGGGTTGTCCGGGACAAAGAGAACCTTTCCATCGTCTCCCGGTTGCACGCGGCGGAAAACGAGGCTTTGCTGAACGTAGGCAGCATAGACCCCCTCGGCACAAGAAGATCCATCCTTGCAAACATCAATCAAAGTTAAATTCCCTTTCCGCAAAGCCAGTCCCATTGCGTCGCTATCGACGTAACACCAACGCAGCCCATCGAAGTTAGTCAGGTCCAGTTCGTTATGCAGCCAGCCTTCAGATACCCATGTATCACTTACAAAGCGAGATTTTTCAGTGTGCCAGACTCGCTGGTTCGCAGACATTAACGAATCGTCGAGGTATAGGACATTAAAGGACCGTCTACGATTTTTTAATGACGGGCTTTGTGTGCCTTCACCTGTGGCGAGCCATACTAAATCAACTTCCAGTTCCTTCGCTAAAGCTACCAGCACGCTGGTACGCGGCTCTGTGTCTTTCAAATATGAGCGTAATGTTGTCTGGGGCACTCCTATTAGGGCGGCAACATCTTTGACGGCTCGGTTCCCCATAGCCATCTTAATCCGAGACGAGATCGTTTCCATCAGAGCCTCCAGTTAAGCACAGCCCAAAACGTCTGGACGTTTCAGTGCGGGAACTATATCACAAAAAAAAAACGTTCGACACGCCGAATGCTGTAAAAATAAAACCGAAATCTGTAAAATGTTTTTGACTGTTGACAAGTAAAGCAAATAGTGTGAAATAGCCTCCAGTAAATGGCTCTGATGAGCAGAAAATGGCTAATTAAGGCGGATCAGACAAATTAAAGGAATATAGTGAAAAATACAGCCCACGACCATGAATGGCTAAAGTACGAACTCCGAAAGAGGGGATATACGCTCTCTCAGATAGCGGAAGAAAACGACGTGACGCGTGCAGCAATCTCAAGGTCTCTGCGCCATCCGTCACGTCGACTGGGACCAGTCATTGCCGCCATCGTCGGGTTGCCACCAGAAGTGATCTGGCCCGATAAGTTTTGCAAGCCGTAGCACCGGAGATTTTCATGCGAAATGTGATCCTGATTGTTTGTCTACTAGCCCTTGTCTCTGCCCCGTTGACAACCTGGGCGCAGATTCCCACCCAAGACCCGCTCGGATTGTATCCTTCTGTCTGGGGTCAGGCTGCGCGCAATCACGGCATCGATCCCTACTTGCTTTATGCAATCTCAATCATCGAGTCACGGCAAACCTACGAGGATGGTCTGGTTCGACCTCACCCCTTTGCTCTCCATCGCAACGGCCGCAGCTCTGGCTCGGTCTACCCTCAGACCATCGCAGAGGCGCAATCTGCTCTGGCGACCATACTGGACGAAACATCGAACGTTGACATTGGCACAATGCAAATCAACTGTCGGTGGCATTGCGACAAGGTTTCAGACCCCTCCGATTTGCTGGATTACAAAACCAATATCCACGTTGCGGCACAAATCCTTTCTGAGGCTATGGCATCTGCTCCACAAGATCCGATTTTGGGCGCTGGTCGCTATCATAACTGGACGGATGAAGCCAGGGCTCGTGGATACGGCTTCAAGGCAGTCAGGCTCGCCGTAGCTTTGAGAAAAATAGAAACGCGGAGAGGCGCATGAACACCATCTATCAAAACCCTCGCAGCCGAGCGCTGGTGGAGGCCAGAAGAAGGAAAAAAGAGAAAAAGCCCGAGGTGTATCTGACAAAGATTAACCAGGAAGGCCCTGAACCTGGCAGCGACCTCCACGCTCTCAATAGACAATACCTGCTGCTGGCACGAGAACTTAGTCGCCATCAGCCGGCAAAGGCGGAAGAACTCTTAGGGGTTCCAGCAAGGTATCAATCCTGCTTGGCTGGTTTGACTTATGCTCAGATCGACTCGCTGGCTTCTAGCCCGACAGTTTTGTTTCAGCTGCGTTTCTCGCACACCAATTTTTGGAAATCCTGCAACGAGAAGACCTCAGAAGCCATGCGACCATATACCCATCTCGTTGCTACCGCGATGTCTCTCGCCCAAACTCAACATCAAGAGGTTGAAGATGGCCGTTAAGTCAAAATTAGCGTCGACAATGGTCCTGGCAGAAAAAATGGTAGCTATGGGTGCCAGGCCGCCCATTATTTCATCCAGTTTCGATGCGATCAGCCCTGGCATGGCGAGGTCTCTGTGGAAAGAAATCCATGGCACGGGATCACCGAACGGACTTTGCCCGAACAATTCCCTTGGCAGACTCAGGAATAATACGATGGCCCTACATGCAAATATGTTTTTCCTTTGCTACGCCAGGAGAGGGAGCCATGTATTGAAGACGGCCGATCCCGCAGAAATCATGGAATCTTACGAGGGCTATATCGAAGCCATGAATCGTTCCGGCTTCGACGCCGCGCTGGACTTTCAAACGGCTTGGTATATCGCCCGCGACATTCGCAGCCATATCCTCGAAGTAAAATTTTGCCGATCCTGCCGGGTGAACTATCTTTTTGAACCAAGCATGTCATCCCTTTCTCAGTGCCAACTGTGCCGCATCTCGTCAGTCTCTGAATGTGGTCTCTGTACTGCTAACTGATATTGCTTCATGCAACGAAAAGGCCCCAAAAATCGTGCTTTTCAAAGCACGATTTTTTTTTGGAACAGATAACCTTCGACGGAGTGCTCAACCACTATTCTCAGACAAGGAAACCGGGATGGAGAAAACTGTTCTTGCCGTGATCATGCTTACCCTTTCCATCACCTTCAGCGCTCAGGTTTCAGCCGAACCGGCAAATTTCTTTGACCGGAAGGCAGAAGGCTGGTTCTGGTACCAACGCGATCCTGAGCCACCCAAACCGCCCAAGCCAAAAAAGAAGGAGGAGCCACCGCCCGTTGTGGTTGTCAAACCACCAGAACCGCAGCGGGAACCGGAACCGCAGGAGCCCGCTCCACTCTCTGCGGCTTGGCTGGAGGCCAATCTGCCAAAATATCTCCAAGCTGCCCTGGATGATCCGTCACAGGCAAACATCACAGCCTATCTTTATTTGCAGCGCCTAGCCGTTGATATGTCGCAGCGTTTCGCGGAGGGTGCCCAGGCGGTTGTCTTCACCGACCCTGTTCTTGATGAGTCGGTCCGAAGACCGCTGGCAACCTTCGGCGCGAAAGAAATGAATGCTGACGCTCACCGGCACACCGATGAGATCTTGCGGCGACTCTCCAGCAAGGTGGGGGTCTGGCTATTCTTTCGTTCCGATTGTCCTCTGTCGGCGCAGCAAGCCTACGTTCAGAATCTGCTGAAAAGAGACCACGGAATTGACACCTTTGCGATTTCACTTGATGGAGCAGGGCTGCCGGGAGGCGAGTTTCCTGACTTCGTGAAAGACGAGGGGCAATCACAACAACTTCAGGTTCTAACGACGCCAGCTCTCTTTCTTGTCAACCCGAAGGAGAATCACATTATTTCAATCGGACAAGGAAACTTGGCATTCGACGAGATAAAAAAAAGAATCCTGATTGCGTCAACAACCGCAGGCTGGCTGTCGCAGGAGGACTTTAATTTATCACGGCCTGTTCGAGGGGAAATTCTCGATCCTAGAGATTTAAGGGAGCTGGGCAAGGATGATATAGGGTCGCCCGAACAAATTATCAACATACTGCGTAACCGCCTCTCGAAAGCTAATTGAAGGAGTCTCTATGCTGAAAAAAATAATTCTGGCAGCACCATTGATCTTATCTATATCAACACCATGCCTAGCCGACTTTAACAGCCAAATGAATAAAATGTTCGGCTCTATGACAAATGTGACAGCACCTACTTCATATATGGACCAAAGCCGCGGAGTAATCAGCGGCGGGCGAGTCACAGTGAAAAATAAAATTGTTCCAACGCAATTTGCCTCCTTTCAGCCACCACGCATTGATTCTGGATGTGGCGGCATCGACTGGCACGTCGGATCGATCTCATTTATTAGCGCGGACGAGTTTGTTCAGGCCATGAGGTCGATAGGTGCAAACGCTGTCGGGTATACATTCAAGTTGGCATTGAGCAACCTTTGTCCAAGCTGCGCCGCGATCATGGAGGATCTGAGGAAGGCGATGGCTGCCATGAATAGCCTCGCCTCGGACAGTTGCCAAGCCGCACAGGGGCTTTTGGGTGTTGCTGGGATAAACGAGGATTCCTTTTTGAAAGGAAATCATCTTGAGAAGATGGCCGAAACCGTCAGAACAGAACTTGGTGGCACACAAGGAGCACTTTCCTGGATCGACAGGATAACTCCTCAAAAATCACCAAGCAAAGAACTCGATTTGTCCGATCAAGAGAAAATGATCGGGAATGTCGCTTGGACAGTCATCAATAAAAAAGCGAGCAACGGAGCCAAACTTACAGATTCGCTTGTTGACGGCACGCGCGACATGGCTCAGACAATAATGTCTCTGACTGGGACCGTTATTGTGTCTATCGGGGATGACGAGAAAAGTACATACAACGTCATTCCTGTCGAACCTACTATTACCCTTCGAACCTTAATGGGTGAGCCAAACAAAAACAGCACAATAACTCAGCTAACCTGCAAAAGTACCGGTGGTGAAATTTACGAGCAATGCCTCGAAGTAGTACCTGTAGAAGGCGTTTCAATAGAGCCGATGATTAAGAAGGTGCGCAGAATACTTCTTGGGACGAACGAATTAGCCATAGACGGTCTCGTAGGTAAATTCGTGGATAACAGCGACGCCCTAACAGCGGAGGAAAAAGCCTTCATGGAACTTTCTCCGTTGCACAGCAAAAGGATACGAGATTTAAGCATCTTCGGACCCCGCGCAGCGAAAATCTATGCTGAAAATGCCGCCGAAAAAATAGCCCTTGATCTAACATCAGAACTCGTTTTTGACCTTATTAAAGAAGTTCGAACCTTTGCGTCAGTTAGTGATAAAAAAATTATTTCTGATTATTTGTCTAGGCTAGAGGCAAGGGTGAAAGAACTTAGAGCAGAAGAGCTAAAGATAACCCAAAGTATCCAGACAGACGAAGCCGTTTCTATGTTGTTTGACAATTTACTCAAAGCAACAGACAGGAGCCAATACGCAAAAATTGCGTCAGATATTATTATGCAAGAAAAGAAGCTAAAAGAGGGTAAATAGGGAGGGGTTATGCCATTTACTTTTGATATCTGGAGTGTTGGCGACTATCACTTTTTAGCGAACACCTTAAATAGTGTAGCTGCTTGGGCGGGTACCGGTAGTCCCGAAAGGATAGCCTCCATAGGACTGCTGATTTCTTTTTTTATCATGGCCGTGCAGGGGCTTATGCGCGGCGGTCAAATGCCACAATACCAAAACGTACTCCTTGGTTGGTTTTTCTATGCCTTCCTTTTCGGTCCAGGCGTTACGGTGATTGTAAAGGACACCTATTCGGTCAACGTCGAGGTTGTTGATAACGTTCCCCTTGGCCTTGCGGCAACCGGCAGCATTATTTCAAACCTGACTTACAACATAACAGACGAACTCAAGCAGGCCCTTTCCTTGCCGACAATGGTTGACGATGTGTTTGGAGGTGCACTGAAGATTTTATCTGACTCGCGCAGCCTTGCTTTCCCTACCAATAGCGATCAAATTAACAGGTCAATTATTAACTATATTAGCGATTGCACTAATATCGGAATACTTCGAGGCGATCTTAACGTAGAGGAAATTCTCACAAATGAATCAGATCCAGTAAAAGCGATAAAATGGTATAGCAATGTCTACACAACGAAGGTCTATTTAGGCGATCCAAACCCTCCTTCTGTCACCTGCACAGAAGCCTACAATTCCATAAGTGGCTACCTGACTAATTATTCCTTCTGGGCCGAGTGGGATCTTTATTTAGAGTCAAAGTATGACATTGTGGCCCCTTCAGGGAAAATTCAGCAAGTATTCGACGCCATTTCCACCAGCAGCGCCAGCGCAAAGGATTTCATGCTTGCCAGTGCGATGTATGAGATGTTTCGTACCGCCCAGCAAACAGGGAATATGACCATAGCAGACCCGGCTTTGGCCTCTGCCATCTCTGACACATTAGCAGCTCGTGACATGCAGAGCGCATCAGAAGCTCAGTTTTTCAAACGAATCGCACGGCCTGGAATGGCCTTCTTCGAAGCAATGACATACACCGTCGCCCCATTTATGGCATTTCTGGTGGTCCTGGTACCTCTCGGCATCTCCTTGGTTGCAAAGTATTTCATGCTTAACGTGTGGGTGCAGCTCTGGATGCCATCAATGGCGATTCTTAACTATATGGGCAATTACGTTTTGCAAGGCAAGATTGATGCTATTGCCACTAAGGGCCCAGTTACCTCGATGCTCCAGGCGCAGGAAATCTTCATGTCCACTCAGGATTGGATGTCGACGATCAATTCCCTTGCTGCCATGGTCCCCCTTGTGACTCTGTTTCTGGTCTCAGGTAGCATGATGGTAGGGTCTGCCTTTGCCAGCAAACTCGGCGGTGCAGACCATTTCGACGAAAAGAAACTTTCACCGGATACCCTCAAGAACGATCCGGTTTTGACCAACAAGCAGGGCTCGTTTACAAACACCATCGCCGGTCGGGAACAGATCGGCGCACCGACTGTCGAGTTCAGCGCTTCCAATGTTCTTTCGGCTGGAGTCTCCAGCGCAACAACTGAGGCTCTGCAGACATCTAAAGGGATGTATAGCGAGCTCGCCAAAAACGCTGCCTGGTCAAATTCTGCAACTGTCAGCTCCGCTGACATTGCAAACTACTCTCAAAGTACCGCCATGAATCAAACGCAATCAGGCAGCTTCCTGCGCGAAAAAGCAGGATCTATCCTCAAAAGCTTTGGTTTGCAAGAGGCTTCAGCAGACAAACTCGCTGCCGCCCTCGCTATTGATGCGAGTGTGGGCCTTAAGGAGGGAGGGTCAGGTTTAGGCGGCAAGGCCACGCAGTCCGTGATGAACGAGTTTATGCAGGGGAGCGGAAAGAAAGTTGATGTCGCTAGCAACGAAGCCTTCCGCCTGTCTGAGTCAGAGCAGATCGACCTGGCGAAACGTACAGCAGCAGACATTAGTAGCAACAAGGGTACTGCATTTACCGGTAGCAATTCCATTGGGGGATCTGAGGCACTAAGAGACCAAGCCTCGCAAGTTTCATCCGCCGCAGAGACATATCAGCGCGCACTGAGCAGCCAGCAGTCAATCGGCATGTCAAAAACCACTTCAGCCAAGGAGGTTGGGGGGCTTCTTGCACGCACTGAAGCAGGTCGCAGCGCCATTCAGGACGTTGTTTCTAAACATGGTCTAGGTGCACAAGCGGGTATGCTGGCCTCCGAATACCAAACCGCTTTTGGCAGTTCCGCTGCCGAGGCAAGTGCCAGAGGAGGGGTCCACGCCCTTTACAATGCCGCCATGTCCAGTGGCAGTGCCAGCATGTTCAATGATCTCAGCCGTCTTACCGGTCTGGCTTTCAATTCGGCAAGCCCTCAGATCAATGGCTCTGCCTCGCAAAATCAGGGTGTATCGGGAGGCGCTGCGGGAATGGCCGTGCCAACGTCCTTTAAGTCGCAAGGAGCCCAGCAGGCCCAGTCCGCGGTGGCAGCAGCAGAAGCGAAACACAATGCCGGCTCGCCGCCAGGGGCCGGAGCCGTCGAAGCTCAGTACGGCGTAGCGAAAGGACAGTTCGACAAACAGGCAATGACCGGACAGCTGGGGATGGCGAATCAACAGGTCGAAGCGGCGCAGCACCAGCTAAATCAAGGGCGCAACTTTAATACCGCAGCAGACGGCGTAAGGAACGTTAGCGCCAACATCCAAAACAGCGTCGCGACGTTGGGGTTGGCCTTTGAAATGGGGGTTGCTGCTACAGCTGGAGCGATTGACGGAGGCTCAAAGGCCGCCTATGAAGCGTTTAACCAGAAGGCGAGCACATTGGTGGAACAAGCCAACAAGAACCCACAAGACGAGAGCCTTTGGGATAGGTTTGTAGAGGCAAAGAACGAGTTTTTAAGTAACTCCTTTTTAGGCCGGGCCGACAAGGCGGCATCTGCAGGACTGGCTGGAGCTGCTGATGGTGCACTTGAGGCGGTATCTGGTGTGAAGGAAAGATGGATGTCCGACTATAGGAGTGAAGCCGAGCACTTTGGCGTGACCGGGGACGCAGCAGAATTGTATGCACGCGCAAGATTTCACCAGGTAGCAGGCGGAGGGCTTAACGATTTAATCGAGTCCTTACCCCCTATGGGGTTCCTCACCGAACAAGTAATTGGCAGGCTCGAAGGCCCAGCCCCGGACGCAGGTCTAAATGTTGACTCAAACATAAAGTCAGCAATTATAGAGTCGGCCGAGAACTTTGATCGAGGCTTGCTGTCCAATATCGGGACATATCAGCAAGCGGTGGATACGCGTGACGGGTTGATGGCGCAAATTGGCGGAAGTGATCAGCCTTACGCATGGACCCCAAGACCCTCATCACCGGCGCCATCATCAGCCGAAAACCATGCCCTATTGAGCCAGGAAGGTGCGAATAAACCTAAACTGAAAACACCAAGGCAGGCAGGAACCCTTAACTGATCCTTCCTTCTGCTACACCCGCCGCCCTTCGTATCAAGAAGGGCGGTTTTTTTGTGCTTTTCGACACAGGCGTTTTGATTTTATCTGCTAGGATATAGCCATCTGGGTGTCCTACCGTTTCTGTCCAATGACAGATTCCGTGCGACACTTCCCCTTCCGCATTACGCGGAAGACTGGCAGCTGACCAGTATAAACGAACCAGCTTCCGTCAGCGTAATCGCTGACGCCTAAATCCCCTGCCTGGGAGGAAACACTGCTCCCGCTGGGGGAGTCGTGTCTTCCTCTCGGGTCACCACTGACCCGGCCTGAGCGCACCGGGTTTCAAATTTTCCCGGCCTGCGCACCGGGGAGGAGGATTTATGAAAGTATTGGCTGCCCTTTTTGTCGTCGCCGCTCTCGTGAGCGGTGTTGTCTCGAAGGCCACCGTCGATCTCGTTCAAGCGGCAACGCTTGAGAGGGAAGCTGCGATAGCGCAGCTTCTCGACGACTAACCCCACACGGGAGTCATGACTCCCTTGTGGGAGAACCATGATCTCCCGTGCGGGCCAGACCAAGCAAGGCCCGGCGGAAGCGCACCGGGCCTTTTCTTTTTCAAAAGGCCGGGACGCGCTCACCGGCTAAAGGAGGAAACATGGTCACCATTCTATTCGTAATCCTGCTTGCTTGGAGCATAAAAAGCTACCGCGACAGCAAGTGGGAGGTCAGAACCCAGCCGGCCACAAAGGCCCGCAGGGTTCTGACCAACCAACCAACTCTCTCATGGGCAGGAAACCAAGACCTGCCCTTAAACCTCATAGACGCTCGTGCCCTGGCGGCACCTGCCTTTATGAGAAAAAGAACTCCCGCAGTTGAAAAGCTGCGGGAGTGGCACCTTGGCGGGGCCTCTGGCCCCGCTAAGCGCGTTTCCCGCTCCGCGTCGCCCCGGCGACGCGGAAAGAAGTCGGATCCCCCTGCGGAGGTAATCCTCCCGGAGGACATCGACTTTAACTAGCAATTCGCCCGCCAGCGTCGAAACGCTGGCGGGCTAGCCTTCACGCCTCCGGCGGTGGTGGTTCATCTCCTTCAGGGTTTCTCAAGCAGAGAAATCTTGAAGGAGATGAACCACCACCAACAGCCAACAAGGGAGGACATTATGTTTCGTGAAGGCGCTGCAAAGCGGATTTGTTTGTTTTCGGCTACTGGTTTTTTTGTTGTTGTCTCTTTTGCTATTCGTTTTGCTTAGGAGAGATACCAATGAATAGAACACAGATCGCCGGACTGATATTGGGTGGCGTGCCTGTCCTTTACGGACAGCTGGCGGATTGCTTCGAAGCAGATCGTCAGCGCCTGGAGAAAGAGGAGTTGAGCGATGCCGAATATCTGTGCCAAACCCTGGCCGATGTCGGTATCTGTCGATCTCCTTTGCCACTCACAGCAAGAAAACATCTGAACTGATCTCAACCTGCCAAGCAGAACCGATCAGGCGCAGACGGTTATCGCTTCCCCGACAAAAAACAAAAGCGACAGAAAAATTAAGCCCCCGGCGCATATCGTGCCGGGGGCTTTTGTGTTTTCTGGGGGAACAGAGCCTAGTCCGTGCCGTTGCCAAAACCTGAGAGATTCATTTTCTTTCGCAACCTGGAAGCACCTCCTGTTGGCTCCTGATCTGGCGTGATCGCATGGGGAGTCGTCCCTTCAAGCTTTCCCTCTCGCACCGCAAGCATTCTCAACCGCTCCGCCCTGTATCGTTGAGGCACCCCGCGCAAAAGTGCGTAAAGTTCAGGGTGGGCCTGCGGGTCGACGAGGACCATGACGCGCAGCTGTCTGTCCATCAATCGACCCCATACCACCAGAACCCAAGGGCATTACTGGTAACGGAGTTCTTGGGAAGCACAACTTCAGCATGGGGGAATATCTCGCGCATTGCCCGCTCGTAGTACGTTGCGCCACCACCGGTCAGGACAATGAAGCTGATGTCTTGCGCGCGCGAACGCAAGGACATCTTGATTTCGTTCACCAGCGCTGGGCCAAGTGTGGCCGCCGCACGATGGACCGCAGCCCCGATTTCTACGACCCCGCCAGGGATTCGGAATGCTTTTCGGCCAGCACGGATAAGCCGCTCAAGTTTGTCCACCGAAACTGCGAACCCGTGGCTCTCGCGGATATTGGCGCAAGCAGCCTCAAGCAGCATGGATGTGGCGGTCGTCGACGAGCCGGACCATTCCTGTCGCACCGTTGTGCCGGAAAGATACACCCAATCGACCGAGAAAAATCCAGGATCGACTACAAGCACTTCAGCTTCCTCGAACTCGTCCTCGCGCCCGGCTGTTACGTCGAGATACGAACCGATAGGCTGAGGCAGCACCTGGACCTCGCGCACAGTAATAGAGTGATCGTTTAAGACCCTGTGAGTGCCAACCATGCGGCGAACCAGATCGTCCACTTTCCTCGCGTCCTTAAAGTGGCTCACCGGCAGGCCGGTTACCAGGCGATCCACAACCGTCTGCTCTGTGCCTAGCAGCGCCGCGTGGAAAAGCGCCCGATATTCAGGGGAGGTGGGGTAATCCTCGTGCAGTGCTCGCGTCCAACACAATATCTCAGGCTCAATGCCAGCGACATACTGCGCATCGTCCAGCAATACCAGCACTCCAGAGGTGAGTTGCCCGCGAATGTCCCTGCTGGCAGCAGACAGAGGGGCCGCTCCGGCAGGCAGCACCTGTACCTGCATCGGTTTTTTTTCCGCAAAGCCCGAAACGACTTTCAAATTGCCATATCCAATATCGAGACCCACAACAAACATCCATCTCCTCCTTTTTCTCTCGGCAAAAACACTCTCTCCGAAACCAAAGTCGACAAAGGCGACCTGCAAGTCGACAAAGGCGACTTGCGACTCTAAAAAGCCATTCTCTCCGAAACCAAAGTCGACAAAGGCGACCTGCAAGTCGACAAAGGCGA
>Ga0172377_10001917_pt1 | contig 21237 bp, 14 predicted proteins | sample Pumphouse3metaG_FD_119749 | JGI IMG/M metagenome (GOLD analysis project Ga0172377, IMG submission 119749) | Leachate microbial communities from a municipal landfill in Southern Ontario, Canada - Pumphouse #3 metaG | ecosystem: Engineered > Solid waste > Landfill > Unclassified | place: Canada...
ATTCAAGCCGTCAGGAGTATTTGCCGTGACAATGACTTCCGCCCCCAGCTCGCGAAAAATCAGCGGAGCAATTGAATATGCCGCGCCATTGGCACAATCCAGCACTATTTTCAATCCCTTGAGGCTCTGATTCTTGATTGAGCTTTTGGCAAATTCAATATACCTTCCGCGCGCATCGTCAATACGGGCAGCTCGGCCGATTGCATCCGAAGAAATACTTTTGACTCCGGATTCTCCTTCTAAAATCAATTTTTCAATTTTGTTTTCGGTAGCATCCGGCAATTTAAAACCGTCCCCGCCAAAAATTTTAATCCCATTGTCATGGGCCGGATTGTGTGAAGCGGTAATCATAAAACCGCAGGTCGCCCCCATTGATTTTATCAGATGAGCAACCGCCGGAGTCGGCATCGGACCTACCTCCAGAACATCCATGCCCATACTTAAAAGACCGCTCACCAGCGCTTTCTCGAGCATATATCCGGATAACCTTGTATCTTTGCCGACAACTGCCTTCAATCCGTGATTTTTTCCGGCGCCGAATACTGCTGCAGTAGCACGACCGATCTTCATCGCCATATCCGGAGTGACAGGATAAGTATTAGCCCTGCCCCTTACTCCATCCGTACCAAATAGTTTACCCATTAAATAAAATCTCCTCATATGAATATAAGCAATACATGAATTTAATCATTCATGCCAACAAAATCAAATCAAAGGACAACTGTCCTTTTATAATCCTGAAAATCATGAATTTGATTTTTCGGGCAGCCTGATCGTAAATATGCTGCCTTGCGAAATCGTACTTGAAACTGTAACCGTGCCGCCATGATGTTGAACCGTGTGCTTGACAATTGCCAAACCCAGCCCGGTACCGCCAAGTTTACGGCTGCGCGCTTTGTCAACCCTGTAAAAACGTTCAAAAATCCTTGGCAGATGCTCTGTTGAAATTCCGCAGCCGTTATCCTCAACCTTAATTTCATTAATATTTTCATCAGATTTAAGGGAAATTTTGATCCGGCTTCCCCCGGAATATTTCACCGCATTTTCAAGCAGGTTATATAATGCCTGCTCCAGCAGTTGCGGATCGCCATAATAACGCAATTCATCCGGAATATCCGCCAGCAATTCGATATGCTGCTCTTCAGCCGCTCCCTTAACCAGTTCAACAGCGTTTCTGACGGACTGGGCAAGATTTATTTCCGCAAAATCTTTTGATTGCGCCTTTCCGCGATATTCCAGCGACGAAATACTCAAAATATCTTTAATCAAATTGTTCAATCTCTCCGATTGCCGGATAATCATCTCCATAAATGGTCGGGTCAGTTCAGGTTCGTCATTGCCGCAATCGCGCAAAGCCTCCACTGCCCCGGTAATTGCAGTGAGCGGAGTTCTTATCTCATGTGAAACATCCGCGATAAAATCACTGCGAAAATTTTCCAGTTTACGCAATCTGGTAATATCAGAGAGCACCAAAACCGTACCGACTGCTCCGTTTTCTGATTCCATGATCGTTCCGCGAACTCTTAAATATTTGGGCGGAACAGTATCCAGGGTGAGTTCAATGACTGAGACCGGATCCCGATTTATCACTTTATCTACAAATTCTTCAAGTTTGCGGCACCGTATTACTCCGCGGAGCGATAACCCGACTGCCAGAGTCGGCAGTTCCAGCATTTGTGTAGCGGCAGGATTGAGGTCAATAATGATTCCGCTGTTGTCAACCGCGATTACTCCTTCGCCCATTGATGCGAAAATTACATCACGTTTACTTTTTTCAAGGCGAAGTTGCCTGATTTGACGCTTCAGATTGTTCAGCATCCGATCCAAACTAGACGACAAATCAAGAATAAGCCGACTCCCGTTTTCAATTTTAATTGAACCAGACAAATCTCCTGCCGCAATAGCTGACGCCTGATTTTTCAACAACTGCACCGAAGCACTAATACGACGCCGTATAATCAGATAAAAAGCAAGGATAAGAAGCGCCATAAAAACGCCAGCCATAATCAAATCGCGCCTGGCCACAAAAATCATATTATTAAGGTTTTGTATCGACATCCCGGTTCTTATTACCATTGGTTTGCCGTCCGGACGATCTATCCTGGCAGCTGCGTAAATCTGATTTTGCCCGACGGTTTCGCTGAACCGCACCGCTTTGCCGAATTCACCTTGCAACGCGCTCATCACTTCCGGACGATCCAGGTGATTTCCCAAATTTTCAGGCGACTCCTCACTGTCAAAAATCACCTTCCCGCCGTGATCAATCAAGGAAACTCGCACTCCTCCAACTTTAGCGGCTCTCCTCAACTCATCAGCAACAGCTTTATCATTATTGCGAATCAAATTACTGACCATATATCTGACAAGTTCAGTACGCTCGCGCATATCTTTATGAATCTGATCCAGAAACGCGCTCGAAAGCGAATCGGTCTGGTACCAAATCACCGCACTTGAGAAAAGCAGCACGAAAACTACTATACTTGGAGAAAAACGATAAGAACGCTTCTTCATAACCCACTCCTAACTGGTTGACTGTCTCAAATAATACAACTGCAACCACAAAATACAATACTGGAACTGCTGAGTCGAAATTCATAAGTAATTAAAAATCTTGACATAACCGCAGCTCAGATTATATTAGAAAATTTAATTTTAATTTTATTTAGGAACAAACCGATGAATATGGAAGAAATGGAGGAGTTGCCTCGCGAACCGCTGAGTGCTGATAATTTTAGAATCGATGTCCCTGAATTTTTTAATTTCGGTTATGATATTATTGACCGACGGGCAGAAGAAGACCGCAACAAACTTGCGATGATCTGGTGTAATCAATACGGCGAAGAGCGCAAACTGACTTTTCTTGAGTTGAGCCGACTTTCCAATCGCGCCGCCAATTTTTTACTCAGTCAAGGCCTAAAACAAAATGATGCCGTGGCGCTTATGCTGCCGCGCATTCCCGAATGGTGGATTTTTTCCATCGCGCTGATTAAACTGGGTATCGTTCAGTGTTCCATGCCATTGATGCTGACCTCGTATGATATAAAACACCGTATGGATGCCGGCAAATTCAAGATGGTCATCTCCGATATCGATAATGCGCCGAAATTTGAAGAAATTTTTAATGAATGCCCGGAATTCGAGCACATGGTACTGGCTCAAGGTGAAAAAATAGATTGGATCAGCTTCGAGAAAGAAGCCGCCGCGATGCCGCGCTCCAGTTTTTACACAATCAACACTCCGACTCCGATTAAAACCAAAGCGGACGACCTGATGATGATCTGGTTCACTTCCGGCACCAGCAAATTTCCCAAAATGGTTGCCCACTCACATGCTTATCCGCTTGGTCATAAAATTACTGCACTTTACTGGCAACGCCTCAATGCCAATGATCTTCAGCTCTGCTGGACTGATACCGGCTGGGCTAAAATCGCCTGGGGCAGTTATTTCGGTCAATGGATCGCCGGAGCGTGTCTGCTGATTTGTGATTTTCGCCATAAATTTAACCCGGAAGAAATTCCGCCCTTGCTCGAAAAATACGGCGTCACTTCGATTTGCGCGGCTCCTACCATCTACCGGATGCTGGTATTGTCCGACCTGAAAAAATATGACCTGAGCCAATTGCAGAAATGTTTCACTGCCGGCGAAAATATCCATAAAGAAACTATGCAGGCATGGTACGAAGGAACCGGCCAATTGGTTTACGAGGGTTACGGACAGACTGAAACTGTTTGTATGCTTTGCAGTACTCCGGAAATGCCATATCGCCCCGGCGCGATGGGCAGACCTACCCCGGGCTGGAATATCGAACTCCATGACGAAGACGGCAAACCCGTACAGCAGGGCGAAGAAGGACGCCTTGCTTTGAAGGTTGAAAATTGCCATATTCCGGCAGGACTTTTCAAAGGTTACATGTTTAATCCTGAAGCAAATGCCGAATCCTTTATCAACGGCTATTATTATACTGGCGACAAAGCGCGTTGCGACGCTGAAGGAATGTACTGGTTTGCCGGACGCAATGACGACATCATCAAAAGTTCCGGTTACCGAATCAGTCCCTCAGAAGTTGAACACGTAATCATGCAGCATCCGGCTGTGCATGAAGTGGCAGTAGTAGGCGCTCCCGACAAAATCCGCGGTATCGTGGTCAAGGCTTATATAGTTCTAAAACCGGAATATTCCGGTACCGAAACTATGAGCAAAGACATTCAGCGCCATGCCAAAGCATTGACTGCTCCCTATAAATATCCGCGACAGATCGAATTCATCACTCAAATGCCTAAAACTTACTCGGGAAAAATCAAACGCAATGTGCTCCGCAATCACGCGGAAAACGGCATTTGCGACTGGATTTGAAAATATTTGATTTTTTCTGAGCAGCGCCGGAAAGACATCAGGTATCCGGCGATATGAGTTTTACCAATGACCGTCGAGCGAAGTATCTGCCAGCATTTTTGGAGATGCGGTAAAATTTCTTGGAACGATTACCGCCGCAAGCTCGAAGAAGCAACGCTGACGTGGTTCCAGTGTTCTGTAAAACGTAAAATAAGACTCCGTGATTCCGCAAAAAATCGGAAATGTGTAAATAAGAAGGAAGATAGAGCAATATTAAAATTTCAACTGCTTTTATAAGATGAATGATTATCCCATAAATCAGATCCTCGATGAATTTCTGGACATTATGCAGAAACATTCCCGCTGCATCGTATCTGCCGCGCCCGGGGCAGGGAAAACCACCGTTTTGCCGCTGCACCTGCTCGATGCGCCATGGCGTAAAGGCAAAATCCTGATTCTTGAGCCGCGTCGTCTGGCGGTCTATGCCGCAGCCTCACGCCTGGCCGAAAATCTCGGCTGCAACCTTGGCGAACGTATCGGTTACCGCATGCGCTTTGAAACCTGCGTTTCCCGTACCACTGAAATCGAACTTATTACCGAAGGCATTTTGACCAGGATGATCCAGAATGATCCGGAATTAAGCGGCATCAGCGCGGTTATTTTTGATGAATATCATGAACGTTCGCTTCACGGCGATACCGGTCTGGCCTTGGCAGTTGATGTCCAGAACAACCTTCGACCTGACTTGAAAATCATCGTCATGAGCGCAACCCTGGATGTGCAACGTCTGCAAAACCTGCTTGATGCCCCGGTAGTTATTTCTGAAGGACGACGCTATCCGGTCACAATTTCTCAGCAGGAGCAACCTTCGCGACTGCCGCTGGCGGAACAAACCGCCGGCGTAATCATCCGCGCCATGGAAGCCCAGACCGGCAGTTTGCTGGTTTTTCTGCCGGGCGAAGGCGCGATCAGGAAAACTGCCGGGCTGCTGAAAGAAAAACTCCCTCACAACACATTGCTTTTTGAACTTTACGGACGACTTGATAAAAATTCTCAGCGCGCAGCCATCGCGCCGCCCCCGCCCGGTAAACGCAAAGTTGTACTGGCCACCTCCATCGCTGAAACCTCGCTGACTATCGAGGATGTCCGCATTGTAATTGACAGCGGTTTGACACGAAGGCAGATATTCTCTCCGGCCACCGGTATGAACCGTCTTGAAACAGTTCCAATTTCCAGAGCGGCGGCAGATCAACGTGCCGGACGCGCCGGACGGCTTGAACCCGGAGTTTGCTACCGGCTTTGGACTGCGGCTGATGAAAAAAACATGCCTGAATTTACCGCACCGGAAATCTCCTGTTGCGATCTGACTCCGCTGGTTCTTGAACTGGCGGCATGGGGCGTCAATAGCGCGTCAGAACTCTGCTGGCTTGATCCTCCGCCGCCGGCACACTGGGCGCAGGCCACTGAATTTCTGATGCAGCTCGGCGCGCTTGACCATGACGGACGAATCACCGAAAACGGACGAAAAATTCTGGCATCCGGACTCGAACCACGCCTGGGACTGTTGCTCCATGCCGGTTTTAAAATCGGCTTGCCCCGGCTTGCCGCGCAGCTGGCGGCGTTGCTGTCCGAATTCGATTCAAGAGCCGGAGACAATCCCGATATCAGATTTTTACTTGATGAACTTCGTCACGACAAAAGTTCCATGAAAAATGTCAACCAGCTGGCGCGAAAACTCGCCAACGGCAAAGATGATTCGTTCACTCCGAATGAATACCACCCGGGATTACTGCTGGCGTTTGCCTATCCCGACCGTATCGGCAAACGCCGTACCGACAGCGGCGGGCACTTTCTGCTCAGTTCAGGTCGCGGCGCAGTTATCAATCCGTCCTCGCCGCTGTCGCGCGAAACATTTATTGTCGCTGCCCAGCTTGATGCCGGCGATTCCCAAGCGAAAATCTTTCTGGCCGCACCTCTGTCTGAAACTGACTTGTACGAACACTTCACCGCCGCCATTGAACCCGTCCAGACCTTGTTCCGCGATGATGAACAAAAAATCTTCCGCAGCCGCACCCGCATGATGCTGGGGAAATTGCCGTTATCTGAAAAAGATACGCCGCTACCGGAAGGCGACACTGCGATTGAAGCACTTTTGAACTGGATCCGGGATTATGGTTTGGAACTGCTGCCTTGGACTTCCGAGTTGCGAAACTGGCGGGCACGCATGCAATTTCTTCATCAACACCAGCAAAATTTCCCTGATTTCAGCGATACAACGCTGATGAATGAATTGGCGGTATGGCTGAAACCGTTCTGTCCGCTCAAGCTTAATAAAAATGCCATCGAAAAAATCGACCTCCAGAGCGCACTCAAAAGCCGTTTATCAAGAGCTCAGCTTCAGCAAGCAGAAAAATTGGCGCCGGAATATTTTGTCGTTCCCAGCGGTTCGCGGATACGCATTGATTATACCGCATCCCCGCCCGTACTGGCGGTAAAACTCCAGGAGATGTTCGGTTGCCGCCGAACTCCGCAAATCATGAACGCAGAAGTCAATCTGCTTATTCACCTTTTATCGCCGGCGATGCGTCCGGTCCAGATTACCGCCGACCTGGAAGGTTTCTGGAAAAATTCATATCAGTATGTTCGCGCCGACCTGCGGGGACGTTATCCCAAACATGACTGGCCGGAAAATCCTGCCAATGCCGTCCCGAGACGTGGCGTCAAAAAGTCATAACTTGCGTTTTTAAATTCACGCGCGCATAATGCGCGCGCTAATTTTAAAACATCATTTAGCGTACCAAATCAGCCTCTGATTTCAAAATCGGCGATTACCGGCAAATGGTCGGACGCGCAAAACTTCGGCACACTGAAGCTCTTGATTTCGATGTTCTCCGAAAACAAAAGATAATCGAGCTGGCGCAACGGACGCCATGACGGATATGTACAGATTCGGTCAGTATTTGGATTCCGGAGCTTAAGCCGACGCTTAAAACGCGCCAGTTCTTTTTCGCCGGCAAAAGTATTAAAATCACCGCCGACGATCAGATTATTTCGATCTGCAAGTTCATTTTCTAAAAAATCCAGTTGCAGACGGCGCACTTGACGCGTCAGCGCCAGATGAACCAGCACGACATGGAATTCCTGAAATTCTACTTCGAGCGCCATCCGCTTGAAACCGGCCGGCATATAGTGTTTTTTGATTTTACCGGGTATATGGGAAAGCAAGGCGTTGGCTTGTTTTCTGATTATCGGCATCCGGTTGACCAATGTGCCAGTGCTGTATTTCACCGCACTCGCCGACGTCATATTCAGCGTTTCGGCCAAATATCGTACCTGATCTTCACCGCCGGTACGGAAAGACCCCAAATCGGCTTCCACCAGCCCGATCAAATCTGGCTTGCACTTTTCGGCGAAATCGGCAATCAAATCAATACTCCTCCGCCCCGAACGTAAATAACGGTGTGAAGTAAAAACGCGTCCGAACCCGGCACCGGGGTTTCCAGTGCCGTACGCTATATTGTATGTCATTATTCGCATAAATGTTGTTTGAAAAAAGTAATACCTGTTTTAAAGTTAATGCAACTAATCTGCAAAACAAGGATTTTTCAATGGCTCATACTATTATCGACGGAAAAGCAATCGCCGCATCGGTAACTGCCGTCATCGCGACTGAAGTTGCCGCACTCAGAAAACAGGACATCCAACCCGGTCTGGCCGTGATTCTGGTCGGTGAAGACCCCGCTTCCCAAGTTTACGTCAATACCAAAGTAAAAACCTGTGAACGACTTGGAATTTACTCCGAAAAACATATTTTATCAAAGAATTCAAGCACTGAAGATGTGCTGATTTTGGTTAAAAAATTAAATCTCGACCCGAAAATTCACGGCATCCTGGTACAGTCGCCGCCGCCGCCGCAGGTCGACGAAGAAGCCGTAATTGCGGCGATAGACCCGGCCAAGGATGTTGACTGTTTTCATGCCGTAAATGTCGGAAAAATGTTGATCGGAAAAACCGACGGCTTCTTTCCATGCACACCATACGGAGTTATGGAGTTGCTGAAACAAAGCGGCATTGACCCGGCGGGTAAACATGCCGTTGTGCTCGGACGTTCCAATATCGTCGGCAAACCGATGGCGGCACTGCTGATGCAGAAAACCCCGGGCGCCAACGCTACCGTCACCGTAGTACATTCACGAACACCCGACATTGCGAAATTTACACGCCAGGCCGATATTCTGATTACCGCCCTTGGCAAACCGGAATTTATAACCGCCGATATGGTCAAAGAAGGCGCAGTAGTTATTGACGTCGGAATCAACCGGGTCAAAGACGTTTCTGCGCCGTGCGGTTACCGGCTGACCGGAGATGTAAAATTTGATGAAGTCGCGCCGAAAACGTCATTCATCACCAAAGTCCCCGGCGGAGTCGGTCCTATGACCATCGCCATGCTGATGCGCAACACGCTTAAAGCCTGTAAAATGAAATATCGCCTTTAGCCTGAAAATAGCAGTCGGATCAATTGAGCCGTCCCGCGATGACGGCGTTTTTGAAAATTGCGGTTTTCAATATCAGTTTTTTGCGGTATATTATGACATATTTTTTTCTGAAGCGGATTAACCCCAAAGGACACTGACAGTGAAAGAGATCAAAGTTGGAATCATCGGATTCGGAACGGTTGGCGCCGGTGTGGCAGCCAATTTACTGAAAAACGGCGCCATGATTGCCGAACGCACCGGAGTCAAACCGGTTTTGGCAGGTATTGCCGACATCGACATCGAACGCGACCGCGGAGTCGATGTCCCCAAAGAATTACTGACTACTGACGCTGACGCTCTGACCGCTAAATCTGACATCGTCGTCGAACTGGTCGGCGGCACCACTATCGCCAAAACTTTTATCATCAATGCGCTCAATCAGGGCAAATCCGTAGTCACTGCCAACAAAGCACTGCTGGCAAAACACGGTGAAGAATTGTTCGCCGCCGCGAAAAAATCCGGCACTGATATTTTTTATGAAGCCAGCGTCGCCGGGGGCATTCCCATCATAAAATCTTTGCGTGAAGGACTTGCCGGCAACCGTATCAATAAAATTTACGGAATTATGAATGGTACCTGTAATTATATTTTGACCCGCATGGAACGCGAAGGTCTGGATTTTGAACCAATCCTCCAAGACGCACAAAAACTCGGATATGCTGAAGCCGAACCATCACTGGATATCGACGGTTTCGATACCGCTCACAAAACTTCTATTCTGGCCTCGCTCGCCTATGGCGAATGGTTCGGCATGAATCCGCTTCACATCGAAGGTATTCGCGGCATTTCTCTGACTGACCTGCGCTTTGCGGATGAACTCGGTTACCGCATCAAACTGCTCGGCATCATCAAACAAAACGAGGCAGACGACATTGAGATCCGCGTTCATCCGACTTTGATTTCTAAAAACGTGCTGCTGGCAGATGTTTCAGAAGTATTTAATGCCGTTATGGTTAATGGCGATTATGTTGGCGACACCATGTTTTACGGCCGCGGCGCCGGACGCGAAGCTACTGCCAGCGCAGTAGTGGGCGATATCATCGACATCTGCCGCAACCAGGCTGCCGGATGCCAGAACCGGATACCGCCTTTCCGTGCCGGGAAACTTTACCGCAACATAATGAAAATGGACGAAACTTTAAACCGTTATTATCTGCGAATCCAGGTTAAAGATGTTCCCGGTGTAATCGCCCAGATATCTACAATTCTCGGCAATAAGCAGATCAGCATCTCCAGTTTCATTCAAAAAGAAGGACAATCCCAGGACAATGTCTCGTTGCTGGTGCTGACCCACCTGTCGCAGGAAAAAATGATCAAAGAGGCGATCTGCGGAATCGAGCAGATGAATGAAGTATGTGAACCGGTTAAACTATTCAGAATTGAGGATATTTAAAATGACCCTTTCTAACCATACTGTTGAAAAAATCGGCGGAACCTCAATGAGCCGTTTCGGCGAATTGGTGGACAACATAATTATCGGAAAACGCCAACCATCGGAATATTACAACCGTATTTTTGTCGTTTCCGCTTATGGCGGTATCACCAATCTGCTACTGGAAGACAAAAAAAATGGACAGCCCGGCATTTACGGACTTTTTGCCGAAGACGGCGACTGGCAGTCCATGCTGGAAGAAACCCGCCGGAAAATGATTGAGTGCAATCGTTCTTTTGAATCGCTTGGACTCGATCAGAATATTGCTGATAATTTTGTCAACGAACGGCTCAACGGCATCAAGTCCTGCCTGGAAGACCTCCAGCAACTTCGGACTTTCGGACATTTTCAGCCAAAGGATTTTCTCCCGGCAACCCGTGAATTTCTCAGCGCAATCGGCGAAGCGCACAGCGCATTTAATTCCGTTGAAATCCTTAAAAAGAAAGGTATTAATGCCGTTTTTGTCGATCTGTCCGGCTGGCGGGAAACCACTACCGGTTCAATCGAAGATAATATCAAACGCAACCTGAGCAATCTCGATTTCAGTAGCTGCATGCCGATTGTCACCGGATATGCCAAATGTGCCGAAGGCATTATGAACCGCTTTGACCGCGGCTACAGCGAAATTACCTTCAGCAAGATAGCGGTCGCCACCAATGCCCGCGAAGGCATTATTCATAAAGAATTCCATCTCAGCACTGGCGATCCCAAACTGATCGGCGCAGATAAAGTTGAAATTATCGGTAATACGAATTTCGATATTGCCGACCAATTGGCTGATATGGCGATGGAAGCAATCCATCCGCGCGCCGCCAAAGAAATGGAACTGCGCAACATTCATATCCGGGTCAAAAATGCCTTTGATCCGGAACACCCCGGTACCTTGATTACTAAAGATTATATCTCACCGGAACCACGGGTTGAAATGATCTGCGGCCGCCAGGATGTTTTGGCCATCGAACTGTATGACCCAGAAATGGTCGGACAAAGCGGCTATGACTTCAAGGTTTTGTCAATTTTCTTCAAATATAAAATCAGCTATATCGCCAAAAACACCAATGCCAACACCATTACTCATTTTGTCGCGGAGAAAAACAAAAAAATTGCTGATTGTATTGCAGAACTGGCAAAGCTTTTTCCAGGGGCGCAAATTTTAACCCGTGAAGTCTCTATCGTGTCAGTAATCGGTTCAAACATGAGAATCCCCGGTTTCCTTTCACGCGCCGCTGGAGCTCTGGCCAAAAATCATATCAATATTTTAGCGCTTGACCAGTGCATGCGCCAGGTCAACATGCAATTTATGCTTGAACGTGAGCACTTCAATGCTGCCCAGGTCGTCTTACACCATGAATTTGTGGAAAAACAACCAGCCTAATTATGAAAAAATTACTTTTCACAGGTCTTTTGGTCGTTTTGACGCTCCTTCTGAGCTCCTGTCAATCATTGGAGTTTTATCAGGAAAGAGCGGTCAACCGGGCGCGCGCCTATTTGTTGAATCAATGCCGAACCCTGACGCCGGAACAACGTGAATATGTAAAATTCAACAAACCGCTGATCATGTCGGAGTCGATTTTGGGCGATCATTCGCCCCACCAAAGCAAGGTACCCGATACTCACATGACGCACTTCTGCATAACCTGGGCTATCCCTGAACAGGAAAAACTCTATATGGTTTTCGGAGTCAGCGACTCCACTTTGCGGATGTGGTTCCCGGAAAGATTGATTATCAAAAATTTCATCACACCGCTAGCGCTTGATAAAGCCATAATCAGCGGGCGCGATTATGCATTGCAAACTTTGCTTTTACTGCCGCGTCGGGATGTCAACCGCATCCGCTTCAGCAATCCGGAAGTTAAACCCAGTAATTATGAATTGACCATGACCCCCGAAGGGAAAAAAATCACTCCAACGGAACTTGCCGCATTGCAAAAACTCTCACAGTACTCTTTATTCTGGGACAGTTGCGACGGCGTCAACAAAATCGTGGTTATCGGACTTGGCAACCCTCATGAAGAACTATGGAAACCCTTTTCAAGCATCAACCTTCCTCCCAAAATGCTCGAAAAAATGCTCATTGTTGCGCAAGATCAACCCGCAGAAAGCGTAGAACCGGCTGAACCGGAAAAAGATGCTCCTGAAGACAAAACTAAAACTGAAGTCGAAAAAATGCTCGAATCGCTCGATGACAACGACGGAGAATCTGCACAATGAGGAGTATGACCGGCTTCGGCGGCGGTAGCGCCATGCTTCCGGATTCAGAATTCGGATTCAAGGTGGAACTCACGTCTGTTAATCGCAAACAGCTTGAAATCAGAGTCTCAATGCCCAATGAACTGGCTTCCGGTGAACCAGTCATTCGAGCCATAATTTCCGAAAAAATCAGCCGCGGCGCCATCAACGTCCGCGTCACCATGAATGACGCCGGAAATCCGTTATCCCATCTAAAAATCAATCGTCCGTTACTTAATGAGCTGGTAACCCAATTGCGGAAAATTCAGCAGGAAAACGGTATCGACGAAAAAGTAGAAATTCAGCAGTTGATGTTAATTCCGGGAGTTGTCCAATCCTTTACTTCATCAGCAATTCCTCCGGAAATTGAAAATCTTTTACGCGAAGCCACTACCCTGGCACTGCAAAATCTGATCGCCATGCGCGAAGCCGAAGGCGCGGCGTTGCGCCATGAATTCAAATCGCGAATCGCACATCTTGAAAACCTGATCAATCAGCTCGAACCGCTTGTATCCGGACTGCCGGAACAAATGTATGAAAAACTATTGACCAGGTTGAAAAACTCCGGGCTTGATGTTGATTATAATGACGAACGTGTCCTTAAAGAACTGGTGATTTTTTCCGACAAAGCTGATGTTTCCGAAGAACTCAATCGCATGAAAAGCCATTTCGCGCAATTTCGTAAATTCCTTGACGGCTCGGGAAATAATGGACGCAGTATGGATTTTCTGGCACAGGAGATGTTTCGCGAAATCAATACCTTGGGCAATAAGGCCAGTTGTTGCGAATCTACCCCGATACTGGTGGAATTTAAAAGCGAATTGGAAAAAATCCGCGAACAACTTCAAAACATTGAATAGTTGTTGTAAATGTCTTTCTAATGTTCGCGCGCGCATTATGCGCGCGTGAACATCAATTTGTAAGTTATGATTTTTTAAACGGAGGATCAGATGATCAATCATAAAATGAAAACCAGGCCGCGGCTCTCCGGTAAAAACCTTGAAGATTTGGTCGATAAAATCTGCAAAACCTACCATGACGAAATCGGCATAAATCACGCCGAAGGACACGATCTCCCGCGCACTCATGAAATTATTCATCTGATTGAGAAATTGGATGAAATTATTTTTCCGGGTTTTTCCTCGAATAACGATTACACCATCGCCAGTATGCCTTATCACATCGGTCATTTACTGACGGAAATTCATTCGCTTTTGATTGACCTCATGATTCGCGCATGTTGTTTTGACTGCGCCGAACACGGCAATGAAAACTGCGATGTCAGCGACCGTTGCGAAAAGTCCGCTGCCGTGCTGCTTGACAGCCTGCCTGAACTGCGCGAAAGCATGAAGCTGGATATCGAAGCCGCTTTTGCCGGCGACCCGGCCGCAGCCTCACTCAACGAAATCGTTCTGAGCTATCCCGGATTGCGCGCGATTACCATTCAGCGCTTTGCCCACCAGATGTACCATGAACGTATTCCCTTGTTGCCGCGGATGCTTACCGAATACGCCCATAGCCAGACTGGAATTGATATTCACCCCGGCGCACACCTGGGGAAAGGTATTTTCATTGACCACGGCACCGGCGTGGTTATCGGCGAAACCTGCCAAATCGGCGACAATGTTAAAATTTATCAGGGCGTAACGCTCGGCGCATTGAGCTTTCCCAAAGATTCCTGCGGGTTGATCATCAAAGGACAAAAACGCCATCCGACAATCGAAGACAACGTAACTATTTATGCCGGCGCCAGTGTTCTCGGCGATATCGTTATCGGCAAAAATTCCATCATTGGCGGCAATGTCTGGCTTACGGAAAGCCTTCCACCGCATACCCGCATCATCATCTCGCCGCCGGAACAGAAAATTCGTACCAAACATCAAAGCTGAACAATCCCGGTTAATCTGATGCCCAACCATATCGCTGCTCAACTTGAAGAAATTCGTTCTAAAGTTCAACAGTCCGCGTTAAGCGCCGGCCGCGCTCCGGAATCGGTTAAGTTGATTGCCGTCAGCAAAACTTTTCCAGCGCAGGACATTCTCACCGCCGTTAATGCCGGACAAATTTCTTTCGGCGAAAACAAAGCGCAGGAACTGGAGCAAAAAGCCGCTGCCCTGCCCGAGTCAATTGAATGGCACTTTATCGGACATGTGCAAAGCAACAAAAGTGCAAAAATTCTCCAATACGCAAATTGGATTCATTCGGTCGATTCACTGAAACTTCTGACCCGGATTAACCGGCAGGCCGGCGAATCCGGCAAGCATCCCAATATCCTGCTGGAAATCAATCTCTCCGGCGAATCCAGCAAGACCGGCGCCACCGTGGATGAAGCCGAAAAAATGCTGCAAGCCGCTGCGGAATGTTCATATTTGCGGGTGGCCGGTCTGATGTCCATGCCGCCTCTTGATGCCAATGAGCCGGAGTTGCGTAGCATTTTCGGAACCTTGCGCAAACTGCGCGATCAATGGCAAAAAAAATACAAAATTCCGTTGCCAGAGTTGTCAATGGGCATGAGCAACGATTTCACCACTGCAATCGCCGAGGGTTCCACCATGGTTCGCATCGGCACTGCTATTTTCGGGAAAAGAGATTATGACCAATCATAAAAATTTAAAAGTTCTGGTTTTCGGCGCCGGCGCCATCGGCTCATATTTCGGCGGACGCCTCGCACAAAGCGGCAATGCCGAAGTCGCCGTGGTCTGCCGTTCTGATTATGAACACGTCAAAACCAACGGATATCAGATCAACAGTATCAAAAACGATTTTCATTTTATGCCGTCCGGCGTATATCGGAACGCCGCTGACTATCCGGGGACACCCGATCTTCTGATCGTGGCTACCAAAGTGTTGCCGGATAGCGATATTGCCGGTCTCATCGCTCCAGCTGTCGGTGAACATACGGTACTGATGCTGATTCAGAACGGACTCGGCATGGAAGAGGAAATGCAAACCGCATTCCCTGATCATGAAATTTTCGGTGCAATTGCCTATATCGGCGTCTGCAAAACCGGACGCGGGGTCATCGAGCATCAGGGCGGCGGAAAAATCCAGATCGGCCGTTTTCCGGAAGGTTCATCGCCGATTTTGGATATCCTCACCGAATCCTGGCTGAAAACCGGTGTTGAGTGCCGACAGAGCAATGATATCATCAAAGACCGCTGGGCCAAATTAGTGTGGAACGCGCCATATAACCCGATCTCAATTCTGGCAGGCGGACTGGATACCGGAAAAATTTGCGCAGATCCGCAACTGGACGAGCTGTGCGCCGCAGTCATGAACGAAGTTTGTGTTGTCGCCAAAGCCTGCGGCAAAGAACTGCCGGCGACGATTATTCAGGATAACCTCAATTACACTCACAATTTCCCGCCATACAAAACCAGCATGCTGGTCGATTATGAAAATTCCCGTCCGCTTGAAGTCGAAGCTATTCTCGGCTCGATTGTTCGACGCGCCAGCGAAAAAAAGGTCGCCGTACCGCATCTCCGGACCATTTACGCACTTTTGAAATCTGTCAATCTGAACCACTGCCATCCCATAAAAACGTGAAGTGTTGAAAAGAACTGATTCGGTTTTTAGTCTATTCTTTGCCATCCCGGTTCAGACTCACGTGTCCGTCAAGCAACCAGGGCAGTTATAAAGAGCTCATGATATTCAACAGATTCTGATAACTGTCCACGTCGTGATATTTCACCTTGCCGGTTGACAGTTCATTGAAAAGCTTTTTCGCGCAGGAAATTTTGGCTTGCTCAATTGGACGCAATTCCAATGATTCCATCGTTCCTTTAGTTTCCGCTACGAAAAAAATGTGCTTGACCGTTCCGGCATTAAACGCGATTGCCCAGTCAGGAGAATAATTGCCGACTGGAGTGGGGATCGCAAATCCTTTCGGCAATTTCGCATAGACACATACTTCCTGTGCGGCGTCCAGGTCTTGGACAAATCTGCGTTCTATACTCTTTTCCGCGGAACCATCGGTTATGACAAAATCCTGAATACTTTTTGTCGCGCGAAATGCCGTGTCAAAATTTTGCTTGCCGCTGTTTGCGGTAAATATTGAGCTTTCATAAGAGCCTTCGATCTGGTTGTAGGAAATGCAATCGACGATCATCGTGGCCTTCTGCTCCTTAATCAGCTTGATCACCTTGGTGATGAATTCCTCCGGATTCATCTGAAACATAGCATAGCTTTTTGCTGAAATCCCCTTCAGAATGGATGCTACAGTTCGGCGGGTGAGAATCGTGCCTTCCGCAATTTTCCCGACAAGATCATATTTGATCTGACTGAATTGCACATGTTTAAGCGTTTCTGTCTTGGTTTTTGCCGCATCAAAGGAATCTCCGCGTACCAATGCATTTGCGTCCATGTCACGTTTTTGACCGCCAACCGCAACGGTATATTGCAACTGGGAAACAAAAAGCTTGCGATTGATGTGCGCGACTGCCTTGTCAATCAATTCTTGAGAATCAAAATTGACAGCATACGTGTATTTGCGGTTGATGCAGTTCCACAGTGTCTGAAATTCCTGCTTATAGAAGTTGTCATTCAGCCCGTTCTCTTCAATTTTGGGATCATTGCCGTTCTCAATCATGGAAGCCAGAACACTTTCATCGAAGACGCCCTGAATCAAAGCATGAATCCCCTCGGTCATGGGCTGAAGTTCCGGCGGCAAAACCGCAAGCGATTTGCTTCTGAAAGCGTGGCGATATTCATCAGAAACATGGTCTTTTCTGTCCACATAATCATTCTTCAGCAGATAACGATAAATTTCATGTGCCTGCTCTTTGGTGATGACTTGCGGCAGACCTTCAACCATAACAGTTTTGCCGATGAAGTAATCCTCGGTCGCCTTGGACGGTCGGTCGTAGAGAACCTCTTTGATCTTTTTCTGCAAATCTCCGACGAACTGAGCATAACTTTCGCTGGCGATTACCGTCAGCTTATTGAGTTCCTGAACCATATCGCCGCAGACCTCAGCATCCATCCGGGTGCCTTCCGCATTGACGCACAAACGAAGGCCACGTCCGACTTCCTGACGCTTTTGGGTTGTGCTGTCACTATGTTTCAGGGTACAAATCTGAAATACGTTCGGATTATCCCAGCCCTCACGCAAAGCCGAATGTGAAAAAATGAATCGCGTGGATTCTTTCAAGTCCAGCAGAAGTTCTTTCTTTTTGAGAATCAAATCATATGCCGAAACGTCATCGCTGTAGTCTGCTCCGCGTTTAACTTCACTATTGACGGCTTTGCCGGTCTTATCGATACTGAAATATCCTTTGTGGGTATCGTGTACCGCGATTTTTCTCAAATATTCTTGGTACGGGGTGTTAAACAATGACAACCTTTCATTCAGAATCGTCATATATTCCTGTTCGAAGATTTTACCGTATTCACCGATTTGCTCATCCCCGGCCTCATCATAAAGACGATATTTTTTTACTTCATCAATAAAAAACAGCGACAACGTTTTGATACCCTGGTTGAACAGGCTTTCTTCTTTGTCAAAATGCGACTGAATCGTTTCCCTGATCTGAATGCGCCGCATATCTTTTTCGGAAACATCGCCGACCACCTGACCGGGCAACAGCGTATCGCCATTCTGGAAGGTAACCTTACCTCCATGAAGCGGATCAATTTCGGTAATGACAAAGCCGGATTTGTACTGCTCCATTTCCCCGGCGATATGATACAGATTATCTCCGACTTTCAGGAGCCGCGTTTCCCGGTTGATCGACTTCTGATATGCAATCTCCAGTTCAATCCTTGCCATTGGCGGCTTTTTAGGGCTGATGATAATGTTTTCCAGATAAAGATAGCGGTCGGTGCCGCGAAAATTCTTGACTTCAAATCCCTTGACTTCAATCTTCTTTACCAGTCGCTTGTTGTAGGCATCAAGCGCATCCAGCACATAAACCGGATTGTGCATATTTTTGTGCGTGGCAGAATAGTTCAGGCAGAACAGCGGGTTAAAGTATTTCAGCGAGTTTTGAGTGGCATCCCCGCCCATCTTCTGTGGCTCATCGAGAATAATGATCGGACGGTTCGCCTTGATGACATCAATCGGACGGCGACTTCCGAAGGTGTCCTGTTTGGAATAAATGCGCAGTGATTCCTTGTTTTTCTGTCCTTCGGTTTCGCTTTTACCTTTCAAGGTTCGGTTGAACGCCTGGATATTAATAATCATCACATTGATCCCGGAACGGCTGGAGAAGTCGTCCAGCTGTTCGAGATTGGAGCTGTCGTAAATAAAAAAACGGACTTTCTTGCCGTAATGCTCCATAAAGTGTTCCTGCGTGATCTCAAAAGACTTTTTCACGCCTTCGCGAATGGCAATCGACGGCACGACGACGATGAACTTGCTCCAGCCATAGAGTTTGTTCAGTTCGAACATCGTTTTGATGTAGACATAGGTCTTTCCGGTTCCGGTTTCCATTTCAATGTCCAACGAGCAGCGGCCGATATGTTCAACCAGTTTGGGAGACTGTTTTATATTGTTCCGGGTCTGGATTTCACGAATATTCTTCAGCAGTGCTTCATCGGGAAGCTCGAGCTTTTCATTGCGGTAGCCAGTAGCAAAATCCTCATCGTCGGTTTCCGACATCCCTGGCAAATAGCTCACTTTCTGCTCTTGTTTGAGTGTTCCGAGATCGCGCAGATAGGACGCCCGCTCGTAATGCTTCTGACCTTTGAATACCGCTACAGTGCTTGCTACCGCGTCAGACTGATATTGCTGGACTTTGAATTTAAACTTCATACAGCATCCTCGCAAACCGCAATTATAGCTTGCCGAAAATTAACCACCGCCGTTGTAGCCGGCTTTCTTTCATACATTTTTTTCATTCTTACACACCCCGGCATGTAAGAATGGATATCTTGAGGGAAAAAGCATTCGATGCCACCACATATTGTATTTAAACCTGCGATACTGACCTGTACCCGATTGTTTGCGAAAGGGAACATATCTTTCAATGCGTGTACCCGGTTTCGCCATATCGGGTACGCGTCTGAAGCGATATGTACCCTCGAGACTAAGCCTCGGCTGTAATGTATTTGTTGCATCATGCGTTTCCTTCCTGGGAAGGTTTATGATGATTCATCAGGATATCAACGAGCTTTTTATTGATGTAATAGTTGCTCCGTTTGATTTTTACCTTTTCAAGCAACCCGGTTTCAACAATCATGTCCAGATATTTTGCCGCTGTTTTCCGGCGAACCTGCATCGCTTGTTCCGTATATTCAATTTTGGTGTATGGATGGGAAAACAGATTGTTCAGCAAGTCATGCCGATATTGGCTGCCGAATATCGGTCTTAGGATGTGCTTGTATTCAGCCATAAGACGAAGAATTTGCTTAACCATAACAATCGTATCTTTTGCCGTTTCCTCAATCCCACGCAAGATAAAGATAACCCATTCCTGCCATTGCGCTTCATTCTCTTCTTTCTCGCGTACGGCTTGCAGTAAGCGATAATATTCGCCTTTATTATGGGTAATATAACGGCTCAGATATAAAATCGGTAAATCCAACAAATCATTGGCTACCAAAAACAGAATGGAGACGATTCGTCCGGTTCTGCCGTTTCCGTCATAGAAGGGATGAATACTCTCAAACTGATGATGAATTACTGCTAATTTTATCAACGGGTCAAGATTACACAACTCTTGTGTGTTAATAAACTGCTCCAGTTCCGACATCAGGCGTTCCACGGCAAGTCCATCTTGTGGCGGAGTATAAATAGTATTGCCACAAGAGTTTTTCAATGTCGTTCCTGGAACTTTGCGAAAACCTGCGGTATTGCCATCCAGGACTTTCTGAACCTCTTTTATGATATTGTTGGTAATCAATTTGTCTTTGCGAACCAGCTGAAATCCGACCTGGATTGCCTCGCGATAATTCATCACCTCTTTTGCGGCTGCAGAAGCGATAAAATCCGATACGTCCAGGTCTGTTTTATACAGGTCGTCATGCGTCGTTACAATGTTTTCCACTTCCGAACTGTCCTTGGCCTCCTGTAACGTCAGCGAATTAATCAGAATGCTCTCGTTCGGAATTGTCTGCACCAATCCCTTTAACTCAGCCAGTTGTTTATTGGCTAAATTCAGTTGTTTCAGAATCGGCTTGTTTTCCAATTCGACACTTAATGGCAATGTCGGAATTTTATATTCTTTCATTACAGTACCCTCCTTTTCTCCGGTTTGGAGTTTGAAGATTGGAGCTTTGAGTTATCTGTTTTCATAGTTTTTGTTGTACTTGAAAGCATTTTCCGCAACTCTAGACAATCCGCCGAAACACTCTTAAATTCCGATGACGAAAGATAGTCTGTTTCCTGTAGCAGTTCAAGCCAATATAGCGTTTCGGCACATTCCTTTAGCGCAATATAAACTTTTGCCACAAACTCGTTTCTACTGATTGCGCATTCCGCTTCCGCAAGATTTGCCCCAATACTTGTTCCACTTCTTAGTATTTGCTTTGACAAAACAAATTCCTTTTTTTTATCGACAAGATACTGATATAAGCGAACAATACGCACCGCAAAGCGTTTACTTTTCACTTTTGCCGTATTATCACCATTTTGACTTGTATTTTTCATTCTTCCACTCTCCACTCTCCAAACTCCAAACTCCACTCTCCAAACTCCAAACTCCACTCTCCAAACTCCAAACTCCACTCTCCAAACTCCAAACTCCACCCTCCAAACTCCAAACTCCACTC
>Ga0172377_10001919_pt1 | contig 21230 bp, 21 predicted proteins | sample Pumphouse3metaG_FD_119749 | JGI IMG/M metagenome (GOLD analysis project Ga0172377, IMG submission 119749) | Leachate microbial communities from a municipal landfill in Southern Ontario, Canada - Pumphouse #3 metaG | ecosystem: Engineered > Solid waste > Landfill > Unclassified | place: Canada...
AACCGATCCCGGGTTCAGGACCGCCGGCTTCCACACACCAGCATCCTCCGTAACCGCGGCAGACGACATCCTCCAGTTTCATTTTTTGTCTCGGAACCGTCTTGAGGTAATCCAGAACGGTGTAATTCTCTGCGCCGCTTCCCAGAAGACGGGTGGAGTCATGTTTGGGATCGCATCCTATCTGGATGATATGTATGCCGCGTTCGGACAGTGCAGCTGTAAGATTCGACGAGATGGTGGATTTGCCGATCCCGCCCTTGCCGTAAATAGCTATTTTTCTCAATTGCTGGATTATATATCCATATCTATAAAAACAATTGTAAGTTATCTCTGCGATGAAGTATAATATGGTAGAACTTCTTATGACCAGCGGGGCATTTGTTGAAAACCTATGCTGGGCCAAGGGAGAGACGGGAATTGAGATGCATAACCAATAAAGTCAGAGAGGAAATCGCGAGGGGCAATATCGGTTCCGATCTGTCCTGTCCGTATCATCCAAGTCACTACAGAGGGCAGAACTGTTCTTTCTGCTATTGTCCGTTCTATCCGTGCAACGATACGGATCTGGGAGCGTTGAAGACCACCCGAAAGGGAGACAGGGAGGTATGGGATTGTTCCTCCTGTCTCTTCATCCATAGGAACGACGTCGTAGAGTACGTATTCAAGAGGATAAGGGAGCTTGGTATAACCGAACCCGATGATCCGCGGTTCGAAGACATCTTCAGAGAGTCGAAGGAGCGTTTTTTCAAAAAGGGAAAGGCCATAATGGTCCTCGGTGCAACATCGGATGCGGGGAAATCCATCATCGTCACCGCGATATGCAGATTGCTCAATGAAAGAGGTTATTCCGTCACACCGTTCAAATCTCAGAACATGAGTCTGAACTCGAGGGCCACGCGTACCGGTGAAGAGATCTCGATGATACAGGACCTCCAATGCAAGGCTGCAGGAATCAGATCACCTTCCTATCATGTGAACCCGATATTGCTGAAACCGAAGGGCGATTGCGTTTCACAGGTCATAGCAGAGGGTGTTCCGTACGGGGACTACGATGTCAAAGGGTATTATTCGGATTTCGTTCCGAACAAGGGTGCGGACATCGTCAGACGGAACATCGATTTTCTCAAGAACAGATATGATTTCGTCGTAATGGAGGGTGCAGGTTCGCCAGCGGAGATAAACATATACGATATGGACATTGCCAATATGCGTGCCGCGGAAATGGCGGATGCGGATTGCATCCTGGTGATCAATATGGAGTGGGGCGGTTCGTTCGCATATGCTCTGGGAACGGTCGAACTGTTGAAGGAAAAGGACAGGAAGAGGATCAAGGGGATAATATTCAACAATCTGTACGGGAAGACAGGCGGTCTGAAGGAGGGCACGAACAGAATAGAGAAGATGCTGGGGATACCCGTTCTCGGAATCGTTCCGCATCTGGACATAAAACTCCCGAAAGAGGATTCAGAATGTTTCAGGGACAAAGATTCGGTAGGTACCGGAAAGAAGGTGGTCTCGGTGATAAGACTGCCGAGGATCGCCAATTTCACAGACCTGGACCCCCTGCTGTTGGAGGACGTGACGATACGTTACGTGAGGAGACCCGAAGATCTGCAGGGTTCGGACGCGATAATAATACCGGGGACGAAGAACACCCTGTCGGATCTTAATTGGATGAAGACCGTCGGTTTGGATAAAGCGGTAATATCCTACAAGGGAAAGATACCGATCGTTGGAATATGCGGAGGATATCAGATCATGGGGAAAAGGCTACTGGATCCGAACGGGATAGAGGATGCCGATTTTCCGGATTCTGACGGGCTCGGTCTTCTGGATATCGAAACAACATGGTCCGAGTACAGCAAGAGGACAATACAGCAACATGGGAAATTCATACTCACGGGCGAAGATGTGACAGGATACGAGCTTCATATGGGGAAGAGTGTCTCCGGCGAGAGGCCGTTGTTCCATATCGAATCATTCGTCGAGGGGGATTTCGATGAGGGTGCGTCAAGACCGGATGAGAAGATATTCGGAACCTATCTTCACGGTATTTTCGAGAAGCCTGCATTCAGAAGGTATTTCATGTCCATGCTGTCGGATGAGAATGATCCAAAACCGAGAGAATGTACGGATTACGATGAGGACGTCAATCTCAACATAGATAAACTGGCCAAAGGATTCGAGAAGGCAATAGATATGGATCTCTTCGAAAGATTGTTCATGGGGGGTAAAAAATGAAGCTGATGTTGCTGGGAACGGCATCCGGCGTTGGAAAAACGACTCTTGTGGCATTGTTCTGCAGAGGTCTGAGTAAGAAGGGATTGAAGGTTATTCCGTTCAAAGGCTCCAATCTCTCCCTGAACTCATATGTTACAGCCTCAGGTGAGGAGATAGGGATGGGGCAGGCATTCCAGGCATGGGCGGCGGGTATAGAACCCACGGTCGGAATGAATCCTATACTGATGAAACCGTCTGGAAAAGGGGTGATACAGGTTATATTGAACGGGCATCCTCTGGCAGACATATCGCCCGGATGCCATCCCGACACGTCGCTTCTTCTAGATGAGGTATGCAGGGCATACGACAACGCGCATTACAATTCGGACATAGTGATATGCGAAGGATCCGGTTCCCCTGTGGAGTTGAATCTTATGGGAAGGGATGTCGCTAATATGCTGTTGGTTAAGAAGAGGAACATACCGGTGGTGATAATCGGCGACATCGAGCGGGGCGGGGTATTCGCAGCCATATACGGCACATGGCGTTTGATACCCGAAAAGGATCGTCACTTCCTGAAAGGATTCATAATCAACAGGTTCAGGGGAGATCCATCCATTCTGAAGAGCGGTATCGACATGATAGAGACACTGACAGGTATGAAATACATAGGCACGGTTCCGTACATGGACCTTAAATTCCCGGAAGAGGACAGCATGTCCATGGGCAGCGGAAAACTGAAGGGAGAGGATGCCGTATCGGCATTCATTGCCAATTTGGATGAACTCAGCAGTGGCATAGAGGACAGCATCGATTACGATACCTTCAGAAGGATCGCGTCCGAGGATCCGTGATCCTCATTCCAGCAATCTTGGTACAAGTCCGTTGAGTTTCACATCCTCGCCGTTGGTGATGGATGTATCGAACGTCGTCCAGAAAGGTACCCTCACAGGGAGGTGTTCCCCGGTGATGGAAGATGTGCCGTGGTCGACGAAATAAACTATCCTGTCCGTATCCGAGAAGTACTCCGTCATCATCCTGTCGATGTGCTCCAGGGTCCTGACCTTCTTGACAGGGTCCCTTTGATGGCTGTATTCATCCACCTCGTCCATATGGAGGAACACATTCCCGTGTTTCAGCGCATCCTTGGCCACAGGAAACCTTTCATCCATGTCCTCGATCAGATGTATCGTATGGCCGAGTGAGGCACATATGCCCAACGATGTCGGGCTGTCCGATATCGCGGTCATATTGCCAAGGTCCCTGAACGGCATGCTCTGTTCCGTGAACTGTCCGCAGCCCCACGGATAATCGGTTATGCCGTTCAGGTCCTTTGCGACCGCCATCACCATCTTCCCCAGGTCACCGGGAACCTCTACGAACGGCGAAGGGACGGGCGGTGCCGGAAGATCCGGTATCTCGTCGCATTCCATCGTGAGAACGGCCCTTCCGTTAAGGAAGAATCTGATCTCTGGATCATATCGTTCGAGAATACTGAGATGTTCCTTCACCTTGGGTACGAGAACGTCACAGAATTCCGATGCCTGATATGACCAGTTTATCATCCCCTCAGAAAGGACCGCGGGACTCAAACGGTACGCCGTTCTACCTTCACCTATGTTCAGGCCAAGCCCCATCGATTCCAATGCGGCCCTTGACATTCCGGGCGGATGGCCGGTGAAGAACTCGTTGAGGAATAGATGTGTGTAATCACGGCCGGTCGTATATGCCTTGCAGACCGTTCTCGAATCGAGAAAAGGCATATCGGCTACGTCCAGCGGTTTTTTTCCGCCGAATTCGGGAATAGGATGATCCTCAGCTCCGTCGAGAAGTACGAATAAGGTGTTCATTCCAAGGACCTCAGTGCGATTGCGGCTTGTCCGACGGAGATACCGCCATCGCCGTTGGGTACGCAATCATGTGTCATGAATTTAAGGCCTCTCCCCAAAGTCGCGTTCTCGACCATCTTACAGATGGGGCGATTGTAGGATACGCCACCCGAGAGACCTATCGTTCCGATTCCTTTGGATTCGGCGCAGTCACATGCGGAGTCTACCATCGAATCGATCACGTTTCTGACTATGGAGTACGCTATATCCTCTCTCTTTTCATTTTTCGGAAGGTCGGCGAAAAGGTGTGCGGTCAGTATCTCCCCATTATTCATCTCGGTTTCGAAGCCAGGTATCAATCTGCCTCTGGCCAACAAAGGTTCCATCTTCATCGCTGGTTCCCCGTCGTACGTACGCGTTCTGCATACACCCAGGGTAAATGCTAGAGTGTCGAGGAGACGGCCGAAGGACGAGGTCTTTATGCTCTTGTTCATCAGTTTTCTCATCACATTCGCCATTTCATCACTTACGATGTGGTTGTCCTCTCCGTTGATACAATCGACGGCGAATTTCAATCTTCTCAGGTCGTGAAGAGCCCTTTCCGAGCCAAGAAGCGGTATGTTCTGCAGGTGGGAGATCCTCTCGAAGCGATCAAGATCCGTTCTGAGCACTTCTCCACCCCATGCATTCCCGTCGGTACCATATCCCGTTCCGTCGATGGACAACACCACGGCCTCATCCACGTTGTGTTCGGTCAGAAGAGATGCGGCATGTGCCCAATGATGCTGTATTTCGATAAGTTCCGCATCGTATTTTTCCGCAAGATGTTTTCCGTATCTCCTGTTGGAATACCCTGGGTGCAGGTCCATGGCGATCGCCTGCGGTCTGCAACCGAGCAGTTCCATCAGAGAATCGGTAGACGATTCGAGATATTCGATGACACCCACGGATTCACCGTTGCCGATGTGCTGTGTGGTATACAATCGACCGCCGTATGATACGGTGGCGGTGAGATTCTCCTGCGCGCCTATGCCGATTGCCGCACCGGAGTATTTGGTTGGGATGAAGGAGGGAACATGTCCTCTGGACTTCCGTATGAAAAAGGTATTGTCCCTGTAGGTCCTCACAACGGAGTCGTCCGCACGATTGACGATATGTTGGTTGTGCAGGAGATACACGTCAGCGCCGAGTTCCAGTACATCCTTGTCGTTGAGGATCATCGGTTCACCCGGGATGTTGGCGGAGGTCATGATGAGAGCATCGTGGTCCAAACAGTCGAACAGGAGATACTGCATCCCCGTGTAAGGAAGGAAGACACCGATGTTGTCCAACCGAGGGGATATGGTTTCTGTCAGATCGCTGTAGATTTTTTCCATCAGGACAATCGGCCGATGTTCGGAAGTGAGATGTTCGATCTCCTTCCTTGAGGGTCTTGCGTATTGTTTCACGCAATCGATGTCGCGTACCATTATGGCAAAGGGTTTTTGCTCCCTTCCGTACCATTTTCTAAGTTTCGAAGCGTTTTCAAGGGTGGTGCAGATATGCATCCCACCCCAACTTTTCGCAATCCCTATCGCACCCGAGTCGATCATCTTCGCGAATGTAGGAATGGGGTCTCCGTCAATACGTTTCCCATCGCCGTCAATGACATAGTATCGCGGACCGCACTCGGGACAGCATATGGTCTGATGATGGAATCTTCTATCGGTCGGGTCATTGTATTCCGAACTGCACTTCTCGCACATCGGGAACTCTTTCATCGCTGTGTTGTTCCTGTCATAGGGCAGTCCGGAGATGAGTGTGAATCTTGCGCCGCAATCCGTACATGTGGTGAACGCATACCCCTTCCGCCTCCCTCCGGATCTGATCTCTTTCAGACAGGAATCGCACATGGCCGTGTCAGTCGGGATGCTGACGCTCCCGTTCCCATATGACGACGGCACTATTGAGAATCCGTTTACCGAGGGATCGGGACCGTAATCCTCGGTTTCAATGGAATCGATCTTCGCGAGGGGGGGAAGCTGTTCTTTGAGGATCCGGAGCAATTCGTTTCCGTCGTCCACGTCGATAACGACATCGGGTCCGTCATTCCACACCTTTCCGTTGAGACCTAGCGATGACGCGATACGGTACACGGTCGGTCTGAATCCAACGCCTTGCACCGTACCCTTGATGACGATCCGCATGGCCGTTTCACCGTCCTGCACGTTCTTTATATTGTCGGTTTCAGATGCGGTTCGTAAGGTATGTAAATGGATGATGTACGCGAAGGGCTGCTCTACAATGAGATGCATGAATGGATGATGGTCGACGGAGAGAACGTCACATTCGGTATGACGGACCATGCGCAGCAGGAGCTAGGGGATGTCGTATATGTCGATCTCCCGGACATAGGTGACGAGATAACCATGAATGACGAGATAGGAGCGCTGGAGAGTGTCAAAACGATCGAACCGATATATGCGCCGGTCACGGGTACGGTGATCAGCGTCAACGGTCTGTTGGCCGATGCACCGCAAAACATCAATATATCTCCGTACGACGACGGTTGGATGATGGTCATCAAGATGGCGGATCCGTCAGAAAAGGATACCCTGATGGATGTCGGAGAATATAGGGAATTCATGAAGAAATAGATCTTCCGGTTCTTCCGGAAATTCTATTTCTTCTCCATCGCGCCACTTCCGACGGCGGCATCGATGCAGTTGCACGCAGGCAGTTCCTCTATCAGAGGCAATCCTTTCTCAAGCATCAGAGTGATCTTCGAAAGGCATTCGCTCATGGTCTTCAGGACCATACTGATGTCGACGGTCTCCTCCTTCCAGGCATCATAATCTGTGATGGTGGCGAGACTGCAGTAGCACATTCCGGCTTCTCTGGCCAATTGACATTCGGGAACGACGGTCATACCTATTATGTCCGCAAATCCCTGGAACATGTGGCTTTCCGCACGTGTGGAGAATCTCGGTCCTTCGATACAGACGTACGTCCCTCCTCTGTGGTATCTGATGCCCATCTCCTTCGCCACCCTGTCGAAGACATCGTTCATCTGAGGGCAGAACGGGTCAGGTATGCCGATATGGACGGTTCTGTCGTCGAAGAAGGTGTACGTCCTTCCCTTTGTGAAATCGACGAACTGATCCACTATGACCAGGTCGCCGGGTTCGTAATCCTCTCTGAGGGAACCTACAGCGCAAGGGGAGACGATCATCTTCACACCCAGATCCCTCATCGCGGCGATATTGGCTCTGTAGGGAACGCTGTGAGGGGGGTGCTGATGGTCCTTCCCGTGCCTGGGCAGGAATGCGACCTCCACGCCGTTTATCCTTCCTATCGATATCTCGTCCGAAGGTTTTCCGAACTCGGTGTCCGGAAACACAGTCCTGATAAGTTCGAACTCATCGGGGTTGTATATCCCCGATCCTCCGATTATTCCGATCTTCACCATATCAACCGGATGGAGGAAGGGGTATAAAATGATATGAAAGGGTCAAAGGTCCCTTACGATATCGTACGGCGTGATACGTATCGCCCTGTCCGCCTCGGCTTTTGTCAGGCCTGCTCCCAGTGCCACCGTATACGCGGTCTCTTCCGACATCAGGTTATCAGGCGCATGCGCATCCGAATCGACGACCATTCTGGCACTGACTGTACGCGCGATATTCGCGACATGGCCGTTCGTTATATTGTGTCCCATCCTGCCTGTGATCTCAAGGACGACATTGTTGTCGACGGCCGTCTGTGCCTCCTCCTCGGTGATAAAACCCGGATGTGCCAGAATATCTACTTCCGGATTCCTCACGGCTTTCATGTTGGTGCCTTTCATAACAGGTTCGGTCACGGTTTCGCCGTGAACGACTATTATCTCCGCGCCGAGTCTTCTAGCGGTCTCTATGACGGCATCCATCTTAGCAGGGGGTACGTGTGTTACCTCCACCCCCGGAATCACCCTTATGTAGTCCTCGCACAGGTCCGTTGCCTTGATCAGGTTCTTCACTACGAATTCGACATTGGTCATATCGACGTGGTCTGTGATGGCGATCGCATCATGTCCGCAGATCATGGCCCTTCTCACGAGTTCCGATGGGATCAGTTCTCCGTCGCTGAATATGCTGTGTGTGTGAAGGTCTATCCTCATTGTCTTCTCTCCGCCAATTTTTCGAACACTTTCTCCATGGACAGTCCCGTCTTCTCCACCGCGACCATGGAGTGGTATATGAGATCTGCGAGCTCCCATGCGGTCTCGTCATCGTCTTTATCTTTGATCGCAAGTGCGAATTCGCCTGCTTCCTCGATGATCTTTTTGCACATCCTCGTTTCATCGTTGAACAATTTGCATGTGTAGCTTCCTTCCTCGGGATGTTCCAATCTGTCGTGGATGACGCGTTTCAGATCGGGGATTATCGCAGATGTCCCTGAGACATCCCCGTAGATGGTCTCATAGAAGCAGGAGGGGTTTCCTGTATGACAGGCCGCCCCCGTCTGTTGGACCCTTACCAGAAGTGTGTCTCCGTCACAGTCCGCCTGTATGGATATGATCTTCTGAACATGTCCTGATTCTTCGCCTTTCTTCCAGAGTTTCTGTCTGCTTCTTGACCAGAAGTGTGTATATCCTGTGGTCTTCATCAGTTCTACGGCCTCTTCGTTCGCCCAGGCGACCATCAGCACTTCGCTCGTTATGCCGTCCTGGACCACGACGGGGATCAGTTTATTCACATCGTATTTGAGTTCGGTCATCTGACGGTTACCCCCTTGTCCTTCAGGTATCGTTTTACCTCTCCGACAGTACACTCGTTGTAATGGAATATCGATGCGGCCAGTGCGGCCGCGGCATCGGTTTGTGTGAAAACATCGTAAATGTGTTCGATGCTTCCGCAACCGCCAGAGGCGATCACCGGTATGTTCACCTCATCGGATATCGCGGCGGTGAGCGGAAGGTCGTACCCGTTTTTCACACCGTCTGCATCCATGGAGGTGAGTAATATCTCTCCGGCGCCAAGGTCCTCCACATATTTCGCCCATTCCACGGCATCGATGTCGGTAGGCCTTGTCCCGCCATGCGTGTACACTCTCCAGCTCCTCCCGTCCTTCTTTGCATCGATCGCGACGACCACACATTGTCTTCCGAAGCTCTCCGCACATTCCGTAATCATATCGGGATGGAATACGGCAGCCGAGTTGACCGATACTTTATCAGCTCCTGCATTCAGGGCATTTCTCATATCCTGAGGCGACCTTATACCGCCGCCGACCGTCAGGGGCACAAACAGTTTTCTCGCTGTTTCCGATACGATATCCAGCATGGTATCCCTGGTCTCCAATGAAGCTGTGATATCCAGGAACGTCACTTCGTCCGCGCCCTGCTCCTCATATTCGCTGGCAAGGTCCGGAGGGTACCCGACATCCGTTAGATTCTTGAATCTCACCCCTTTGACGACCTTACCGTTCTTTACATCCAGACAGGGGATGATCCTCTTGGTCAGCATTCTTCTACCCCTTTAACTCGACCCTGTCTTTTGTACTGAGTTCGCTGGCACGTCTTCTGACGGCATCCTTGAGGCAAAGACCCAGCGATTTGAAGCTTGCTTCTATCACGTGATGGTCATCGTATCCTCTTATGACCACGATGTGCAGTGTGATTCCTGCGGACATGGCAAAGCTTCTCATGAAATGACTGTACAGGGGATCGGGACAATCGATTTCGGCATAAGGCCTGTCAACGATATCCAGTGATGTCATAACCATGGCGTCATCCATGACCACGGTCCTTGTTGCCATTCTCTCGACCGGCCCGTCCCCCAGGGCTTTAGAGAGCGTTTTTCCCAACGTGATGGCAGTATCTTCAATCACGTGATGGTCGTTGTCTCCGGTCACCGAAAGTTCGATATCGATGTCGGAGTATCTCGCCAACGTCTCGATCATGTGTTTCAGGAATTGGATATCACATGAAACATTGAATTTTCCGGTACCGTCAATATTCATTTCGGTGAATACGGAGGTCTCGCGGGTCTTACGTTCGATATTTGCGGTCCTCTTTGCCATGATGTCCACGCGGCATTATGGATGTCGTCAATATAAGTATTGTTTCGCGTGTATGCGCACTCGCGGGCAGGAAGGGGACGAATCCGCAAATCACGGCGTAGAATATGCGGCGCGTGATCGTGCTTGGGACGGCGAGTCACAGGATCGATCTGAGGCGTGACCGACGATTCCGACTCCCATATACGGCTGTTCGATATGTGTCGGACGGTTACGGTGCAAGGTTGTCGCGGGGACACTCTACGCATTTCGTCAGCGAAATTTTAGAACCCTGATTGGCATAGATCTCATCCAGCATTCCGATCTGTTTTATGAATTTGCATAGAAGGCACAGTTCTGTTGTGAGATCGCTGCCACCCATCATGCTCTCCGCGGAGACAGATATCTGCTTGTAGAAATCGTCACGGAATCTGCTGTGATCGATGAAGGGATTGCCGCCCCTCAGTCCTTTGATGTACTGGGATATGGCGGCGCTCGTCACACCGAAAAGCGTGGCTACCTTGGCTTGGGTAAGTCCGTGAACCTTGACAAGTTCTTTGGCGAGCTCTCCACGTGCCGTCGGGAGCAATTCAAAAACAACCAGTTCACAGGGCAGCTTCATCGGTTCACCTCGGTTAGGATGGGTTAATCATATTTGGTATTAATAATCCTTCTATTTTCAGGAAATCGCCGTCCACGGCGTTCTCCATTCCCAAGGTCTCATCAATCCAGTATATATCGCGATGCCCACCACGGCCGCCTCGGCTTTCGCTCTGTCGAGGATGATGGCATCCTCTTCCGACGTCACTCCACCGGATGCGATGACCCTGTGAGGACATTTTCTTATGAACTCCTCTGTCTGTTCGGCATCTATGCCCTTGCCCTGGCCTTCCACATCGACGTTCGTGTTCAGTATGCCGGCAAGTGGCAGGTCTCTGATGATGTCGAACATGGAATCGATGGTTACCGGTGCGGACTCCTGCCATCCCCTCATGGTTATGTTACCATTTTTCGTATCAAGTGCCAGTAAAAGCTTTTGAGGGTATTTGAAGGCCATCTCCGCGAGCCACTCCGGTTCTTTTATGGCCTTTGTTCCGACTATCACCCTGTCTGCCCCAGCATCGATAAGCTCTTCGATCGTGGATTCGCTCCTGATGCCGCCGCCGACCTCCACAGGGACATCGGATGCTCTGATGATATCCTTTATCGTACGGATGTTGTTCTCTTTTCCGAACGCTCCGTCGAGATCCACGAGATGCAGATACTTTGCGCCCTTCTCTATCCACGTTCGTGCCACGTCGGGAGGGTCGGGCATGATTATCCTTTCGCTTCCCGGTACACCACCTACGAGTTGCACGACCCTATGGTCGAGTATGTCTACGGCGGGGATTATCATCATTGGCAATCCTCCGCGAATTTAACGAAATTCATCAGAAATCTCATTCCTGAGGCGCTGCTTTTCTCAGGGTGGAACTGCGACCCTACGAAATTCTTTTTCCTGAAAAAGGTCGGAATGCGGATGTTCTCGTATTCGGTCATGCCTTTGATCACAGAAGCATCATCGGGAGAGCCGCAGTAAGAATGTGCGAAATAGAAGTACCTGTTATCGATCCCGTCGAACAGTGGGTCCTCCGTCTCAACCGAGTTCCAGCCCATGTGCGGTATCTGCTTCGCTTTCAGGTGTACGACCCTTCCTTTGAGAAAACCCAGACCAGGTGCCGCTCCCTCGTCGCTTCCGTCGAAGAGGATCTGTGTCCCGATGCAGATGCCCAGACACGGGACACCCGTTTCGAGGTACTCCCTTATCTCCTCCCTGCAGGGGTCTAGCCTCTCCATCGTCTTGTCGAATGCTCCGACACCTGGAAATGCGATGCAATCCGCTTTCAGGATATCCCTCATGTCGGTGATGACCGTGACATTCGCCCCACAGTTTTCCAAGGATTTCTTGAGCGAATGCAGATTCCCAACACCGTAATCCGCCAAAGATACGTTCAACGACATTCGCCGAGCACCTCTGCGATGTTTTTCAGAAGCAGATCGTTCAATTCCTTTGTGCCGACGGTCGTCCTTATGCAGTTCTCTGTTCTTCTCTTCGAACCGAAGTCACGTATGAGGATGCCCCTCCTCATCAGACCCTCCGTTATCTTCTTGTGATCTATCGGACACCTCGCCAGGATAAAATTCGAATCGGAAGGGAAGGGTTCAAAGCCCAGTTTCCTGAGACCGTTCGCAAGTATGGGCCTCTGTTCCCTCACGGTTCTTACGCTTCTTTTCACAAATTCCTGGTCCCTGACCGCTGCGATCGCAGCGCCCTCGCTAACTTTATTCAGGGAGTACGGGATCTTGACACAGTTCATCATCTCCGTCAGATCCAGATTAGAAGCGGAATAGCCTACCCTGAGGCCGGCTAATGCATACGCCTTCGAGAATGTTCTCGTCACAATCAGATTATCGAATTCGTTCACTCTTGCGATCATCGAGTCGTCCGCATATTCACCGTAGGCCTCGTCCACGATCAGTATCCCTTCATATCTTGAAAGCATCTCTTCGAGGTCTTCTTTTCTGAAACAGTTCCCGGTGGGATTGTTAGGTGAGGGGATGATCATCATCTTCGATTTTTCCTTCAACATCGCATCCACGTCGAGTTGAAAATCCTCGGTGAGGTCGATCTCGTTGGTTTTACCGCCGTTCATCTTGACGAAGTAGTCGTAAAGGGTGTACGACGGGGTCGGGACCGTAGTGACATCGCCCCATTCTGTGAATGTCTTGAATGAAATGTCGATGATCTCATCGGATCCAGAGCCGGCGACGAAATTCTCCCGTTCAAGACCATAGAGGTCTGCCAACGCGTCCCTGAGTCCGTCGGCGTATGTGTTCGGGTATCCGTTTATGTCGTCGATGCCTTTTTTCAGAAATTCCATCGCAGCCGGGTTGCTGCCGAAGGAGTTCGTGTTAGTGTCCATGCGGATCGCATCGCCTACACTGGGATTGTAATATCTGGCGAATCCTCTGGTTGTGCTTCTCATTATGTTCCTTGACATTTTCAAGGCACCAGCCTGTCGATGGGAAGTATCAGTATACCCTTTGCACCGAGTTTTTTGAGTTTGTTCACTGATTCGTAAACATCTTTTTTGTCTACGACCACATGGATGGCCATCATGTCATCTCTGCCTGAGATGTTCATCACTGTCGGTCCCTCGAGGCCAGGGAACATCTTCGTGATCTGGTCCAATTCCCTCGACGGAACATCGGCCATTAGGTATTTTTTCGTCTCCGCTGTGATCACACTGCCTATGGAATCTACGAAATCGATTATTTCGTCCCTCGATCTTCTCAGGGAATCTTTGTTGGCTGCGATTATCGCCTGAGAATTCACGAGCGTCTCGATCTCGACGAGTCTGTTCATCTTCAGGGTTGTACCGCTTGAGACAAGATCTACGATGATGTCCGAAACACCCATGTACGGCATTATCTCGGCTGCACCGGTCACTGTAACGACCCTGACATTCTTTCCTTTTGATTCGAAGAACCTCTTCGTTATTCCCGGAAAGGAAGTGGCTACGCGCGTTCCGTTCTCGATATCGTCGATTTTACCGATACCCGAATCCTCTGGTACGGCAACCGAGAGTCGACAGTGTCCGAAATCCAGATTCAGGAGGTTTTCCATCTCATATCCGGAGTCCGCGACCTGATCCAGTCCCGTTATACCCAAATCAACCGAGCCAGAGTTGACGAATTCAGGTATATCCTGGGCGCGGACAAATACGATCTCTATATCCTGGTTCACAGCCTTCACATACAGCTTTCTTCCCCAGTCTTCTCCGAGGTCAAGACCGGATTTGAGCAGGAGTTCGACGGTCCTCTCATAGAGTCTGCCTTTATTCGGAACGGCCATTTTTACAGTCATACATCCGCCTCTGCGTTGGACATGATGGGTATGATTAAAACCTTTATCCTTAAACCGTTTGCTTTTCTGTACACTCGGCCTAAAGCGAAGGTCCTAACGGTCGGAAGGTGTGGAGGAGACGTTCCAGATTGTTCAACCGTTGGAGATATGGGGGTCCTGTTTGAAGTCAAAGAGCACGTATGCGATCCGGAGTCCGTCTGAACGGTTCAATGTTCCGGCTTTTACCGTCGTAAAGGACATCTGGTGGTCGCATCCACCGCACCGTATTCGTTGTCTTAGACAACTGGCCGGGATATCTAACCGACGTGATCTCAGGCCAACAGCAACCATGCCGTTCTCCGGGTCGTCAGCGATGTTATGGTCCAGAGGTTCTCTGTATGGTGCCACTGCAGGATAACCGGACATTCCCCGCATTCCACCGACATCCTCAGGTTCCGTTCCGAAGGACCTGGACCATGGTTCCGCGTTCACTTGCGGAGCGTACTGTTGTAAAATGCGTGCACTGCAAGATACATCATATAGACATCGGCCTTCGAGACGACCTCGAACGGCGAATGCATCGACAGTACCGGAACCCCGACGTCCACGGTGTCGATGTTGTGTGCGGACAGATACATCGCAATCGTTCCGCCTCCGCCGATATCCACTTTACCGAGTTCACCGACCTGCCATGTCACATTCGCATCGTCAAGGATATCGCCCACGAGTCTCATCGTTTCTGCCGAAGCGTCGTTGGTTGAATATTTTCCGCCTCCGCCGGTGTACTTTGATACCACTGCTCCGTGGTTCAGATATGAGGCGTTGTTCTTTTCGAACACGTCGCTGAACGCAGGGTCGAATGCAGCGTTGACATCGCATGACAGGCAAACGGATTTTTCCAGCACATGACGTATCTCAAGGCCGTACGCAGAAACGAAGTCCTCGAGGAAATCTCTCAGGAAACAAGAACCCATGCCGGTGTTCCCATCCGATCCGGTCTCTTCCTTGTCCGCAAACACGGTGACGGTGGTGTATGCAGGGTTCTTCGAATCCAGTTCTGCGATCAGGCTCGCATAGGCGCATACGCTGTCATCTTGGCCGTAGCCTCCGACCATGGCCCTGTCCATACCGAGATCTTTCGGTGTGACGGCTGGCACTGCACACAACTCTGCTGAAAGGAAATCTTTTTCGACGATGCCGTATTTTTCGAACAAGATATTCGCTACATTGAGTTTGACCTTCTGTGTGACTTCCTTGTCGGAGTAGGGCCAGCATCCTATCAGTATGTTGAGCTGTTCTCCCAAGAGTACTTCCGTCGCGGGTTTCTTCATCTGTTCCTTCGCCAGATGCGGTAAAAGATCGGTGACGCAGAAAGACGGATCATCATCATCCTCTCCTATGTTCACCATCACCTTGGATCCGTCCCTGAGACTCACTACTCCGTGTAACGACAGGGGGACGGTCGACCACTGGTACTTCTTGATGCCGCCATAATAGTGTGTCTTGAAGTACGCCATATCCGCATCCTCGAACAAGGGATTTGGTTTGAAATCCAATCTGGGACTGTCTATGTGGCTAGCACCCATGCGGAATCCTTCGGATATGTCTTTGCTGCCGATGGTCATCATCACGAGGTTTTTCCCGCGATTGTTGAAAAATATCTTGCTTCCCGCAGGATATTCAGTACCGCGGACATATTCCATGTAACCTTTGCTCTTCAATAACGGGATGGTGTACTCAACGACCTCGCGTTCGGTCTTGTTCGTTAGGAATTTCTTGTATCCTTCGCAGAATTCGATCGATCTGCCGAGTATGCTTGAGTCTTCTTCACCGATGTTCTTTTGCTTGGAGAGAAGCTTCGATTCCAGTTCTTGTCCTTTTGTCTTGCCCATAGAAAAACCCGGCGATTATTCGGCAGGAACGTACTTTATCCTTTCTATCGTACACCGGTTGGACGCGCTTCTCCAATATCATTTAAATCTACAGCGCAGATTATGAGCACATGGGAGATGAAAGCAGTTCCAAAAGGACCTTCGGCATGAAGTTCAACGTATTGGCGTTGGTCATAGTTCTTGTCATGGGTGCGACGATAATCTACGAAAGCGATGACAACGATTCAGATGTCCAGCCTCAGGCGGTATACACGTACTCTGCCAGCGGATACGTTACAGACGGCGAGGGAGTCGTGATGGAGGACATGGTGGTCTCAGGCGATATGGTGTTCACGGTGCTGTACCGGAGCGGTGACACACTATGCTGTTCGTTCGAGTCCAGCGTCATAGCCACAGACGGCATCACGGAGATGGATTACAGTGCGCCGTATATGGTGTATCTCGATGCGGAAACGTTTGCGCCTGACGTATCATCATCGGGAACAGAGACGCTGTCTACGGTCTACGGTGACGTGGAATGCGAGAGGTACGTCGAAGATATGATGTCGTATATGGGCGAGAAACTGACGTTGTATTCGAATTCCGATGACAAAACGATATACCGTTTCGATATAGTCTCGGAAGGGTTGGTCTCCTCCTATCCGGCGGAGGAGGGTTTCATGTACATCGAGTTGCAGATCACGGACCGCGATCTCGAACTCGGGATATTCGGAACCAGCAGTACGGTCGGCAGGACATCCGAGATAGAGGCTGTCGGATGGATACAAACGTATGACGATACGGGTAGTATCGCAACCGATCTGCCTGGTAAGATTGTGATAACCAAGGTAGCCGATTCGATCGAGGCGATTTCGGGTATGGCTGTGGAATACTACACGATCAATTTCACCGTATCGAACGGAGACAGAGTCGTGTTCATCGACGGCATCTACGGGGTAAGGTCGGACGGTACGGTGCTGGGAGCAGATAAGTTACTCACCGAGGACGGAAGTGTCCTGTGGGTGCTGCATAACGAATCAAGCATAATGGTCGATGACAAGTTCACGAACAGCGTCTGCATGTACGCGGTCATGCTGGATGCACGCAACGATGCCGTGGGTGGGTTGATGATCGAAGCGTCGCAGACATATACGGTCGTCGACGGGGAGCTCGTCTATTCAGAGCCTGAGTTGATACTGATCGGATCGCATAACGTTGTGGATCCACTGTACGTTTGATGCACCAGATCAAACTTTTTCCAGTTTCATTTTTCATGTACCTCAAGGCGTACTGTGAAGTGTCGTCGGAGTGATTGGTTCCGTAGAAGATCCGAACGGACATTATGGGGTATCTCTAACGGAACGATGTCTGAAACGTCATACGGACCGTTTTGGACAAATGCACGGCAGACTCTGATGAAGGCCGCTGCATCATCATCACGGATGTCCCTTCAGAAACTGGAATCTTCGAACGGTATGCGGAAAAGCATCCGGGAGGCGAGAGAAAAGTACGGTCGGAAGCGGGTGTTCAGAATATAGAGCATGCCCGTCCGACTGTCTAACAGGCTACCTGATCCGTTCATCATGAAGGATTCCGGATCCCATGCGGATCCTCTATATCTTCTGGCGCAGACGTCGAAGAGCAGGCGTGATGGCAACTGTCTTCGATTCACTCATCCCATTCCGAGAACAGTTTCGCAATCCCCTTCTTGGCGACAGACCAGCATGGAACGCCGCCGATGAGCACGGCCACCTGTATCGATTCGAGGATCTCCTTTTTCGTTGCACCGTAATTCTTCGCAACCCTTGCCTGCGCGTATATGCAGTCCTCGCACATCCTCACGGCAACGCATGAAAGGGCCATCAGTCTTTTCGTCTTTTTATCCAAGGCATCGTCCGTGACCATGACCTCATCCATTTCATGCAGAAGGTCTATGAAATCCGGATTCAGTTCCTTGATCGCCTTCAGAGTATCCGGTGCGAAACCTCCCATGTTTGAGCACATCTCGCCGAACTTCTTGTTGTTGTTGCATGACATGAATGAGCATCACGTCGCAGGCTTTTAAACCTTGACAATTTGCAACGTGACCGCATCACTGTCTAGCGGCATTGCAACGGATGACCTGATCGGTCAAGGAAGATTCTTTGACGATATCCGCAGTCTCTATTCCGATGACCCTTCTCAGATTGGCAGGTTCTGTACCTATCTGATATCCTATCTTTCCAGCACTGAAGAATATAATCTTCTGCGATTCGGCAGACGAATCGATCACGGTCCTGAACGGTCGTTTCATGCACAGTGGGGAACACCCTCCGTGAATATAGCCCGTCAGCTGCAGGAGGTCCCGGGATCTTATCATATCAACGGATTTCTCATTCACGCTGGCGGCGGCCTTTTTCAGGTCAAGTTCTCGATCCACCGGAAGCATGAACACATAGTATCTTTTGGATCTGCCCATGGTCACAAGGGTCTTGAAGACCTGGGCCGGATCCTCGTTCAATGCGATGGCGACCTCCATGCCGTTAACGGCATCGGTTCGGATGTACGAACGGATCTCGTAGGGGATATCAAGTTTGTCGAGTTGGCGCATGGCGTTGGTCTTTTGATTCACAGTATCGATCGTCGCTCGTGTCATGGTACACAGCGGTCGACGTATGTGCTCTGTATTTATTACGGATTGTCATATGATGTGGAGTATTATCGCATGGTCTCCGAAATAAGCAGCAATCAAAGCAGAAGAAAGTGATCCGATGTTCGTTCTATGCATGTGGTTTTTCACGGCAGTATGAAAATGAAATTCGAATACGGATCCAACGGGTATCCCGCGTTCGCGGAGCGGTTAAGGCATGCAGATATGTTCGTCGAGTCTTGCGGACGGCAGGTTACACGGTGCCTTCTTCGTTTATGTGGACATACGGGCAGATAGGGTGCACATTCGTTCCTCTGTCGCGTACCATGTGAAGTTGTGGTGCAAAAAATATTTATAAATAAGTGCATCAAATCATGGTAGATATGGCAGAGTGGACGTTGATTCAGAAGAGACGACTCGTCCTGATCGCCACGTGCATAGCTACGTTTGTCTCGCCGGCCATGGGTACCATGGTCAATTTGGCACTTACCGCGATAGGTGCGGAGTTCAATGTCAGCACTCATGATCTGGGATGGATAGCATCCTGTTTCTTCATCGCATCCGTTATATTTCTGCCGCCGATGGCGAGACTCTCGGACATCTACGGTAAGAAGAAGATCTTCTACGTAGGTCTGTTAATTCTTCTGATAGGCTCGATACTCTCATCGTTGTCGACGGACATGGTGATGCTCTGCGCGTCCAGGGTGATAGTCGGCGCAGGTTCTTCGGCCATCTCATGCTGTACGATATCCATGATAGCCGAACTGTACCCGCCGGAGACACGCGGTGCTGCGATCGGTATAAACACGGCAGCCGTCTACCTCGGTCTTTCATTGGGGCCGGTCATAGGCGGATTCCTCACCGAGATGCTCGGATGGCGCAGTGTATTCTACATAATCATACCGATCTCGCTGATAACATGGATGGTGATGTTCCTCTCCAAGCAGGAATTCTCCGGAGACCCCAGCAGGACGTTCGACGCGAAGGGTTCTGTTTTCTACGGTCTGATGATCACGGTACTGATGGCGGGGGTCGTCAATCTGCCGGATACATGGGCCGTCATAGCGATAGCGGCGGGTCTCGTCATGCTGGTGTTATTCCTGAGATCTCAAACGAAGATAGACGAACCGATATTCAACGTCAATCTGTTCAGAAGTTCGCGGTTCACGAGGGCGATATTCGCGACATTCCTGAACTATGCATCGGTCTACTGCGTTTCATTCTTCCTCGCGCTCTATCTCCAGACCATAGGGGAACTGAGTGCATCCACCGCAGGTCTCGTGCTTCTGTCGCAGCCGATGATACAGGTGATATTCACGCCTGTGATGGGCAGACTGTCGGACAGGATGGATAAGCGTTATCTTCCGACGATAGGAATGGCTATAACGACGGTAGGGCTGGTGATGCTGCTGTTCGTGGGACTGAAGGTCGATATACCTCTCATAGTGGTCGCAGAGGTCATCATAGGGTTCGGGTATGCGACATTCTCGGCGCCCAACACAGCGGCCATAATGTCATACGTCCCGAAAGAAGAGTACAACAACGCGTCTGCCACCATCGCAGTGCTCAGACAGACCGGAACAATGGCATCCATGGGCATGGCCATGTGTGTCATCGCATTGGTCATGGGAAGCGCAGAGTCACTGTTGCCGGATAATTTCTCTGCATTCGTGAGCACCATGCATGTTTCCTGGATAATATGCATAATCATGTGCATGACAGGATCGTTGATATCCTGGTTCAGAGGAGCGGCATCTTCGAACGGCGAGCACGATGGCTGAATCAAGGCAGCATGACGAATTCCGATGATGGGATATGTTCTCTCGGTGATGCCCGCAGTGTCGTCCTCGGTCATTCTCAGGTTCTAAGGACAGGTTGATGTCAGAGAGAGGTGAAGAGACACAGGTGACGAAAATGTGCGGGAAAGACCGCGTATATTCATACGGCATAACAGATTCCTTTTCATCACGTCGGGTCTCGGATGTGCGGGGGGTGCGATATTCCAAAACTATGGAAACGGTACGGACAAAGTCACGATTCCATAGCTAAACAATTAATAAAACGACTGTATTGCGCACTACGAAGGTCATATTGACCAGGGAACGAATTCCATGAAAGCGTTATACAGTGATGGCAGAGTAGAGGAATGCGAAGACGAGTTGAAAGTTCTTAGGCATACAGCTTCACACGTCTTGGCCCAGGCGGTCAAGAGGCTTTTTCCCGATGCCAAGTTGGCCATAGGCCCAGCGATCGACGATGGTTTCTATTACGATTTCGACAAGGAAGGCGGTTTCGTCCCCGAGGACCTGGACAAGCTTGAGATCGAGATGAGGAAGATAGTCAAGGAGAATCTCAAATTGGAGACCTATACCATGCCAAGGGCGGAGGCCATAGAGTATCTGAAGGGCAAGGGGGAGATCTACAAGGTGGAATTGGTGGAGGACCTTCCAGAGGATGCGGTCATCAGTTTCTACAAACAGGGAGAATTCGTCGATCTCTGCGCAGGACCCCATATCCTCTACACGAAGGGGGTAAAGGCGTTCAAACTCACATCCCTTGCAGGCGCATACTGGCGCGGGAGTGAGAAGAACAAGATGCTCTCCAGGATATACGGTACGGCATTCGACAGCAAAGAGAAACTGGACGAATACCTCAACATGCTGGAAGAAGCGAAGAAGAGGGATCATCGCAAGTTGGGCAAGGAGATGGGGCTCTTCGCCCTGATGGACGAGGGCCCCGGATTCCCGTTCTTCCTTCCCAAGGGTATGATACTGAAG
>Ga0172377_10001924_pt1 | contig 21223 bp, 11 predicted proteins | sample Pumphouse3metaG_FD_119749 | JGI IMG/M metagenome (GOLD analysis project Ga0172377, IMG submission 119749) | Leachate microbial communities from a municipal landfill in Southern Ontario, Canada - Pumphouse #3 metaG | ecosystem: Engineered > Solid waste > Landfill > Unclassified | place: Canada...
AAAACCTAACTTAGGATAAGGCTGTTGCATAATCAAACCCGAAAGTCCCACACGTACTTCAGAACTATTATTTCCACCCAATACAGGACGATCCTGAATCAAAGCCACTTTACATCCTAAACGGGCTGCACTTACAGCCGAAGATATGCCAGATATACCACCTCCAACAACCACTAAATCATAGTTTCCTTTATCTATTGGATTACCAATATCCATTTTCGTTCTTCTAAATTGAGATAGAGTTTCTTTTTCAACAGGTAAATTATCTTTAGGATCAGTAGAAAAATATATTGCATCACAACGACCTTCAAAACCGGTTAAATCATGAAGTTGCAATTGATTAGCTCCTTTATTTAACTTTACTTTCCCACCATACTGCCAACTCCACTCAGCCTTATCTGTACCAAAAATAGTTTTAACAACTTTGCCATTGACTTTCAAATTAAATCTACCTGGCGAACTTGCTTTATTCCAAGGTTTTACCCAATCACGAGTACGAACCCATAAATAAAAATATTCTGTTTTTTTTACATTAATTTCAGTTTGAGCATCTTTTACCGGTACACCTAAACCATGAGCTAACAAATAAGGAGAACCCATTTGATCCTCAGACTGAGTATCCATAACCCATCCTCCCCTATCTGTAAAGCTTTCCGCCTCAATAAAATAAGACTGATAAGGAATCGGAGCACAAGCATAAAACAATAAAAAGAACACACTACAAAAAAACAAAATATTTATTTTTTTCATATTTATTGATTTTTTAATTTTTTAAAATAAGCATTTACAATTAATCTCTTTTTAGGTAACTATTTTAGTATTTACCACTCCGAAAAATCGGATAAATAAATATCTTTAATTTATCGTTAACTATCCACAAACAGAAAACGTTTACAGATTGAACTTTTTCAATTAAATTGCTTAATTAATTTTATGACCAAACCACCATTTTCAAATAAATTATATTCACTTCTTGTATTTGCCGTAATAGTTAAATGGCTTACCGAAAACATCTTACTTTGATCAGTTCTTTGTTGAATGTCTTCCACTACTTCGGCTTCATATTGACCATCACCAATAAAAGAATAATCAATATCTAACTTTTTTTCTGTAGTATTCAAAATTCCAACATACCAATCATTTCCGGTTCTTCTTGCCATTGCCGCCACTTCACCTATTTTACTGCCATTCAATACGATTGTTTCATCCCAAACAGTAGGTATGCTTTTTATTATATCCAGTACAGGTTTAACTTTATGGCTATTGTATAAAAACATGGGGTCTTCAGCAATAACCTGCAGAGAGCTGGTGAAACATACGAGTGTTGCCAGCTGATGGGTCCATGTTGTATTTCCCGGATTTGTAAATCCTAAAGGGGTATAGTCACCATCACCTAAAACAAAACGAGTAAAAGGCAAGGCTGCATTATGTCTTGCTGTAATCGGACCTTCTTTCATTAAATTTAATTCTAATCCTCTGATTCCTTCACGTGTTAATTCATTTGGATAAGTCCGTGATTCACCTGAAGGTTTTTGACAACCGTGAAAATCAACCATCAAATGCCTTTCGGCACAAAGCTGTAAGGTCCGGATATCAAAATCAATAATTTTTTTGCTTTCCCCGTTCATGAAATCAATTTTCACTCCAACAACACCTGCATTATTTAGACTGTCAAGAAAACAGCGCATACTCGCATAATCATTTTTAGGATTCGAGAGTTGTTTAGAGTTTTTCCAAACCAGCACTCCAACATGTTGCTCTTTGGCATACGAACAAATTTCGGAAAGCTGCTCCCATTTGTCTGGAAACTTTTCCCAACCTTCATCGAGCAGAGTGTATTCAAAGCCCAGATTACCTGCAATTTCAATAATTTGCTTTTCATTTGGGATAGTCATTTTTTGCTTTTTCCCTGACCACCAACTCCATGTACTTCGTCCTGGTTTTATCCAATTTTGATCACGAAACAGAATAGTATCGGGTGCAGGATTAAGCTTTTTAATTATATCGCTGTTAACTAACTCGTTCAAATCGTCAGCAAGCAGCATTACCCGCCATGGAGTTATAATTTCACCTTCAATTTCAAAGCCCTCGTTCTCAGTAAAATTTACGTTTAGAGAAGCATCTTCCTTTGCTTCAAGTCGCATACCACTATAATTACAAAGGGCTGCCTCTGTTATTGCCATGTGTCTTTTTTCGGAAATTTCATACACTAAAGCCGGTCCCTGAACTGGTCCGGTTGGAGAAATTTTCCATAGGCTGTCGGAACAGGTTTGTATCCATTCCCCTGCATACGATTTAAGTTTCCAATCGTTAGGACGTTCGAAAAACCAAACCGGAATATTTTTTTGCACACTAAAAGTTGTAAGTTCTTTATTTACCACAGCATTCCCTTTGTTTGGAATCAGGTAACGGAAGGCAAATCCGTCATTGTACAAACGGGTTTGAAGTTTCCAGTTTATTTTAGCCGAACGTACTTCATAGGTATACTGGACAAATTTATTATGAGCTATATTATGGACACCCCGGATAAAATATGTTTCGTCAATTATTTGTTTATCGACCAGCTTAAAAGAAACATTTTTTCCCAGGGTATCGCCATTTAAAACAATACCCAGTCGAGAAGGGTAAATTACAGTTTTCCCGTGGAAGAAAAGATCGTATTGCAAGTCCTTTTTACCATTTGTAGAAATTAAGGCTGAGATATTTCCATCCAGACTTTTCGTTTTTTCTGAAGTTTCTTTGCAACTATAAATAAAAAACACAACAATTATCAACATATAGATATAAGTAAATATTCCATTTAATCTGTAAATTGTTGGTTTCATAAATTATTTTTTATTTTTATTAAAAAGTATACGATTTATACTGTCTTCAATAATATCAAATATAAGTACAAGAAGTCGTTAGAATTTTAATGTATAAGAAAAAAGTGCATATTGGTTTTGTTCTGGAAGCTCAAAGGATACTGTCCCATTTAATCCCACAGTAGTTGAAAATTCTTTTCCATTTCCAATCAAAGGAGTGCATTTTACCGAAACTCCTTCATTTAGCCAGGTTTTAATGAACGCTCTTGATTGGTTATTAGCTTCGCGAAAAACAAGAAAATATCCTTTTTTATCTTGAATAGATTGAAAGCCGGTCCAACTACGTCCGGAAGGCTCATCACCTATTGGAAGGATTCTCCCCGAATGAAAATCATGTTGAATTTTGTGGTATCTTTTTATAACAGGAGCTCCAACCGAAAAGGCTTCTTCAGGTAAACCCGTAGCTTCAAACCAGGCCAATGGTTGAGCGGCCATAGTAATTGCGAAAAGATAATCGAACGAATAATTTCCTGGAGAAAATATATCGTCACCGTATTTATCCCTATTGCGCCATTTATTCAGAAACTCTATTTGTAAATTTTGTGCCGGTATATATTGTGACAATTGCCATAAATTGCGCAATGTCCAGAAAGGGTAATAGTTTTTGAAATCGGTATAACGATTTTCCAGAAAAATATTTCCATATTCATTAAAATAGTTATATCCACCCCTTCTACCTGCTGTAACATCCAAATTAAATACTACTTTGCCCTTAGTCATTGTAACAACCTTGTCCAGCATTTTTCTAAAATTTATTTCAGCCTTTTTAGTTGGAAGTTTAACTCCATCAATTTTAAAAGTTAGTATGCCAAATTTATGATACATCAATAACAAAGCATCTGCATCCTTTTCCCAATTTTCATAACCATTCTCAGAATCCGGATTAAACCAAAGACAGATTTTAATTCCTAATTTCTTTCCTTTTTTAATCAACGGACCAAAACCCCTTGGAAACTTTTCAGAATTTGGTTTCCAGTAATTCGGATTCCTCCAAATATTTTTAAACGACCCCCCTTCAAATGCTGAATTTGCACTTTTACCCGTTTGCCAGCCGTCGTCTAATTGAAAATGAGTAATTCCCAGGCGATAACCTGCTTCCAATTCAGCCAGACAAAAGGCTTCGTTTACTTTTTTATCCTGAGAACGGTCGCCCCATGTATTCATTAGTATCATATCATCACGTTCATCCATATGAATACGAACTTGTTCCTGGTATTCTCGCAGAGCGATCAATTTACTAATTTCACCTGCACCATAGACCCCGGTTACAAAGCCATAGCCCTTTTTCCAAACATTAGAATCCAAATCTAAGTTGTACATTCCTGCACCAATCATTCGAATGCTATTAAAATTAGCTAAAAAATCACTACCGGGATAAGCTAACTGTACATCCGAAGTTGGTGCCTCTTTCAATATAAAAACCCCTTTATCATTAACCTGATTGGTCGCAAACATCAGGTTTCCTTTATAAGCTTCATCTCCACTATAGACCAATGATTTTCGTTCATAAACAAGATTATTATTGCGGTCAGTTACATCATGAAATTCCACAGTTTTAATCATCCAGTGTTTACCTGGCAATCCAAGTTTCTCAATAACCGGAGCTAACTTTATATCAGAATTCTCGTTTTGATTCTCTATATTCTTTAAATCTCCCAGGTTCACAGCTTTTCGGGTCCAGTCACTTTCAGCCTTCCCACGCAAATATATATCGCAGGCAATGGCCGGACAATTCGGATAAATTCTAAAAATCCTTTTGATTTCAAGCTCACCTAGCTTGCAAATAACTGTAGCTTCAATATGTTCCGGTTTAACAGCTGTAGCCTCTATTATTTTAGAATAAAAAGTGCCATTATTTATTACCTTAGGTTGACCAGGAAAATTTATATCAGGACTTTTACCGGTACAGTTCCATACCTGTTTGGTTTGTTTATCGATTAATGTTTTGGTTATTAGATTACCCTTATTCCATTCATAGGTTCTTGAAATACGAGAATTCTGTATAACCAGTAAATCATTTTCAAGCATAGCAGAACAATTATTTACTCTCTGTAATCTTTTATCAGCTACCTTATTTGATCCTATTACGGATTGTGCAATAACAATTAACACAAACAATAACAAGAATTTATAATAACATTTTTTCATTAAACAAATTATTTTTAAAGTTTCGGATAAAACACTCGTGATTTGATTATAATGTCTATTTGTGTTTATGCAAAGGCACGGATGTTTCATATAATTTTTAATCTTTCAATAATAAAAGACAGTTATAATAACTGAGATATTTAAAATTTGTAAAAAAAGTTTTAAGGATCTACTATCAACGAACTATTGGCTTTTCTTTCAACGTTCCTCCATTATTATAATGTTGATTATTAGGAAAACCTGATTTGCCTACTCCTTTTTTCATCAATGCTTTTAATTCCGGCAAATAATAACGATAAATTGCACGAGGCTCTACTCTATGTTTATTACATAATGAAGATGCCATACCTACTACTTCACCCATCATACCCGTTGTACGCATAACTCTAACTGTGCCTAATGCAACATGGGTAACACTGATATCCCGACCTGCCATAAATAAATTATTTACATTACGGGAATAGAGGCAGCGATATGGAATAGGATAAGGATAGATCGCTATATGTTTAGCAATTGATTTAAATTCATCAGAAAATTTTTTACTATTCACAGGATCAGGATAATGTAAATCTATAGTCCATGTGGTACATGCAGTACCGTCTTCCTGTACATTATATCGACGAAGGTCGTCCTCCTTTAAAATATAATCTCCTAATAAACGACGGGATTCTCTTTTCCCTGAAATATAGGCAACCCATTGAAGGGAACGATTATTATAAGAACTATTTTCTTTATATTTGTTTTTTAAATAACTCCAGTTAGAATAAACAACCAATAAACCATAATCTCTGATCCGCTCAAAATCATTTATCTGATCATAGTTCATGCCAGTCTCCCAAGTCCATTCTCCCATTGTTACTTTCTCGCGATTAGACGCATTAAAACTTACACCATAACTAAACTCCGGAAAAGAAACCGGCTTATCTTTTTTTACCGAATACCATTGCACGGAAGCTCCCATTGTCATTTTATCAGCTATAACAGGTGCTGTTTCTTCATTAAACTCTTCACGACTTTCCCGTCCAATTAAATAATCAGCTCCTGCAAGATATCCTATAGTTCCATCTCCTGTACAATCAGCAAACAAAGGTGCTTCGAAAATCAACTCTTCACCTGTCTCAATATGACGGGCATGTACACAATGTATACAATTACCATTCATCTCTACACCCATCGCATGAAAATTATCAAAAAGTGTAATATTAGGTTCATTAGCTATAATAGCTGCTTTCTTTTCATCCGCATAAAAATCTTTAGGTTTAGCATTACCTCCTCTTGAAGAACCAAATTCATTTTGTAAACTTCCCAGCGCTTTATATTTACCAATGTTGTTTCGTCCACCTAAATGTACACGTACTTCGGAACTATTATTCCCTCCTAATATCGGTCTGTCATGAATCAACGCTACTTTGCTTCCTAATCGAGCGGCACTTAAAGAAGCACTTATTCCGGCAACCCCACCGCCTATCACAACTAAATCATACTTTCCCGCCAAACGAGGTACATCTGGCATGTTCATTATATTATGACGAAAAACTTCTAAATCTTTCACATCTGCAGGAGGAACATCATTTTCCTCTGTTGTAAAATAAATAGCATCACACCGACCTTCAAAACCAGTTATGTCGATCAATGTAACCGTTTGATTAAGCTTTTTAACTTTTATCTTACCTGCCAATTGCCATTCCCAACAATTTCCTTCAGCACCTAAGATTTGTTTGAACTTTTTTTCACCAACAGCTAACTTAAACTTACCAGGTCCTTCACCATCTTTCCAGGGTGAAGTCCAGTTATATGTACGTACATAAGCTAAATATATCCCTTTCTCAGGGAAAGTAACTTCCGTAGAAGCGGGATCCACTGCATGTCCCATACCATGAGCCAATAAATAAGGAGAGCCCATCAGATCCATAAACTGTTGATCTACGCACCAACCACCTTTTACCGTAAAATTTTCAGCTTCTATCCACAATTTAGCCGCCGAGGTACTAATTGCCATCACTAATATCAATACTATAGCAAATATTCTCTTTTTCATTTTTAAAATATTTTTTTCAAAATCACTTAATATATCCGTACTTTAAAAGAAAATTATATGATAATTTCTGAATTTTATAATAATTACCTGTATGTTACCTGGCATAATAAAATATTGGAAAACCAGCACCTTCTATCAGACAAAATTCGCAATAAACCCCGGCCTTCTCCATTTTTATTTTATATTCTTTAGCAGTTTTTACAGAAATTAAAGGATCTTTTGAGAAGGTAATAAAATCGTTTTTATTGCTTCAAACCAAACTTCCGCCATGTGTTCTGCTCCCAAGGAATTGGGATGCACTTTATCACCAATAGTAAATTTTTTCCAATCAAAACCCTTTGCCTGATCAACCAGTAAAACATTATTGTCATTCAGACGTTTAACCATCTTCGCAATACTCTTATTCAATTCAGGTATATAAGAATATTTAGGCAGTTTCCCGCTGTGAATAACCTTAGCAACCAAAATCTTCACATTTGGATTTATAGCTCTGATTTTACAAATTATTGATTCCTGAGCCTTTATAATTCCATCGACTGGATGTTCTTTCTCAAAATGATTGTGTCCGGTATGAAGCAAAACAATGTCAGCCGGATATTTTCGATAAATACTATCAATATGTGCATCCAGAAATTCGGCATTATGTCCACTAAATCCTGCGTGATGAATTACGCCGATCCTGCACTTACTTGTATTTGGACCAATAAAATCGAATTGATACCCTGCAGTAAAAAGTTTTTGCCAAAGTGGGAAAAGGTACGACTGAAAAGTATCTCCTCCTTCTGTAATTGAATCACCTAGGCCAAGTACAGAAAATCTTTTTTGCAAATTTTTATTGTTTTTTACATCCCTCGCGATAAGATTTGAAGATAATAAAAACAGACTAATCAAGATCGTTAAGAATCTAAAGACATTACCTGAAAAAACAATAATTTTGTATTTCATATTGAATTCGTATTATTAATTTTTATTATAATAGCTGATTTAACTGAAAATATTTAAACGTCAACTACAAATCTGTTCCAAAAAATCTTAACCCTTATTGTTTTACAATTATTATAATTATTAAAGGCCCACTACAACGTTGCGTGAGCCTTTAAATAATTTACAACACAAATTTAACTATGCATTAAATCAATATGTTATTGTAGAATAAGCCTCGATTTCAAATAATCTAAGATATTTACTGGTCTCAGTAGTATTAAAGAAAAGTCTAACTTTACTTGTATTTACAGGATCCATTGTTTTCTCAAAGATTCCTTCTAAATCACCAGTTACCGTAGCGACATCCTGCCACTCGCCATTAACATCAATTTGAAGTTTATAGTCTGGTGCTTGCTCTGGCGAATTTATGTATAGCTTCAACTTATCTATAGCATATTCCTGTCCCAAATCAACTATTAGCCAATGATCTCCAACCACGTTTGCGTTCAACCAACGCGAAGAAGTGTCAGTAATATTCCCATCAACAGCCTTCTCTCCTTCAAAACCATCTCTTAACTTTCCACTAATCGTTACTGCTTTACCTAATGCTACATTCGTGATCTGTTTAATTTCAAGAACGACAGGTTCCGTAAAAAATGTATCAATTGCAGTTTCTTCAGGAAGATAAGCAGTTTGATATGTAGCTCCTTTTGTAGGGTCAATATCAGTAATTTCAATCTGTGAAGCAAGTTCATCATTTCCATAGAAAATTACCACTGGTTCATTCTCTACATTAAAATAATTTAGCCGGACTCCAATATTAGTTTCATCGGTTTCCTCGTTATAGGTAATTTTAAGAATATCATCTACATAATTAATATCAGAAATTCGTCTTGATGTTAAACTCTCCTGATACATATCTCCATATACATTTCCAAGCACCTCCATCGGAATAGACAAAACACCAGCATCACTTTCTGAAACAAAAATAAAAGTGTAATTATTCTCAACCAGATCCGAATCCCCTCCAAGAGTATATTCCAGCATTTCACTTGCTTCGTGAACCGGAATAGTAATAGTTTTTTCCATCGCTTCCGGCTGATTCCAGGTAATATGCAATTTCGTAGAACGAGGATCTGTTATCCAGTATTCAAATTTAATTCTATCTTTACCCGGATAAGTCTTAATAGAATCCAATCTACCTACGTAATCTATTTCACCATTTTCCAAATACTGATCTTGTATTGAATTCATATCCTTACAAGAATAGAGTCCAATTGTAAGAAGTATAAATAGTATTGCTATAATATTTTTTTCCATTACTCGATTTTTAGTTTTGTTCGTCAATTACTTCACCCCACCATGATAATTCAGAAACCCATGAGCGATCCATGTGTCCCCATGTTTCGAGGGTTCTAAATCTTATAAACCTGGCAGTAGGAGCCGGTAAACCCATCTCAAATTCTTCACCCGCCTTAGCATGCTCCAAATCCTCTGCTGTAATAGCACCGTACTCGTCATTACCAGAAACCTTTTCAGTCTTTACTTCAAATACCATCTGCCATCCATCAAATGAATCAGTATTCTTAGCTATTTCAGGATCGGTAGTTACCCATATTTGAAAATGACGTGGATGAGCTAATTTATAAAGTTGGTCGCCACGTGACCACATTTTAAAACGTGACAATTTAGCAGTTACACCCAAATCGTATGTAAAATATATAGAATCCTCTCCGTTTCCAAATAAATCGAAAGCATTGGTACCAGAAGAAGTGTAACCTACATTATCCCATATACCTGTCATAGGTCCTCCCCATGGACTTTGTGTGAATTTTTTTGAAAATGGCATTTCCTGACACAAGTCTTTATTTAACAATTCTTCGAAAAGAGGTATCAGTTCTTTTTTCAATGTATCGGTCGTGTTATAATACTGGTCGCGAATGACAACACCAAAATTTCTGGCTTCAGAATTCAATCCTCTCACCGCGCCGCTCCCATTTTCGGCAGAACTGTAAAAGTTTTCTAATGGTACCATTACTCCGGTAGAGTCTTCTCCATTAACTTCCACAACAATCCCAAATTTATCAGGATTATCCCAGCTAAGCTTAATACCTCCAAAAGCTTCCTCTATATTTAAGGTATTGTAAACGTCAAAAATTGGACTATCAAAAGGTTTGATCTTAACTGGAACACCAGAAGAAAAATTATCACTTTTATCAACAGCCACTAATTTCACCTCTATTTCCTCTGATTTAGCAAAACCATTAACAATTAACTTATTGCTAAAGGCTGAAGCTCTGGTTTCCCTGTTCTCCCCTTTTGAATCCGTATAAAATGCGGCTACATAAGAAAGATCTTTATCGCTGGGAATTGTGTAGGTAATTTCTGAATAACCCTTAAAGTTTTCAACGCTGGTGTTAGTCACAAATCCAGGTGCTACACCATCAACAGCATATTGTCCTATTGGTTCTTCATTACAACCAACGAACATTAAGATGCAACTTAATATAATTAAATAATTCTTTTTCATTTTATTAAATTTTCGATTAAACAAATTACCATCCTGGATTCTGTTTTAAATTAGTATTTACACGTAAATCGTATGTTTTAATGGGCCACAGGTATTCCTTCGTAGCAAAACTTTGAAAAGAAAGTGTTCGAATATTATTAAAATCCTCAGTGGTAGATCCATTAGCATTAATTCCTTTTACTGGCTTATTCATATATATATGAGCCAGTTTCCAACGTCTGAGATCCCAGAAACGTTTACCTTCAAATGCCAATTCATTTGTTCGTTCATTCATAATTATTTCGCGCATTCCTTCTTTTGTAGTCACTTTATCAGGAAATTTACTGAATTGTGTCCAGCTTTCAACTACACCATTTAATCCCGCATTGTTTCGTACTGCATCAATTGCTCCATATACCTCCTGATTTGGAGCATCCAATGATTCATTTAAAGCTTCGGCATACATCAAATACAAACCTGAAAGACGATATATTGGAAACGTAGAACGTTCAACTGAATGAGAACCTCTACTAGGACTTACATTTTCAATATTACCTGGTTTCTTTGCCCACCAACCGGAAACGCTGAAACGGAAACTACTATTACGACCATTTTCTTCACCACTTTTCATATGAAAAATCCAGGAAGTTTCATCATCATCACCTTTGCCAATATCCTTATATCTTCCATTACCAAACCAAACACAACCATCAAAGGCAATATTTGCATAAAAACGTGGTTCTCTGTTCAAATTTAAATTCATTGTTTTATAGCCTGGCTTTGCATAATACAAATCATCTTCCGGCACTTCACCAACATCATAACGATGAGAATAATCATAAGTTTTATCCTCTTCTATAGGAACTCCGTTTTTACTATAAAAGGATTCAACAATTTGTAAAGTCGGACACATATATGGATCGTAAGGAACCCATTGTTGCTGGTCTCTTTGAAAATACGGTGTAGCAGCGGCGTAATAATTATACATGGATAAATTACTCATTGTCCATACAATTTCCTCGTTCCAGGGATCAGATACTACTTGTTTAAGATTCATTAGTAACTGAGTTGTATCTGAAAGGTCGGAATAAAGACTGAATTCATAGAAATCATGACCACTTGTCAATGCAGCATCAATCGCTTCTTTTGCAGCACTTGCAGCTTTATTCCACTTTTGAGAATCGTAAGCTGAGAATAAACTTTCTCCTTTATTATTTGTCAAATTTGCAAAGTCGGAATTGCCATTAAACAGAGGGCTGGCGGATGTTAATAATACATCTGCCTTCAAAGCATAAGCTGCTGATTTGGTAATGTGTCCTAAATCAGTGGAACGATTTTGAATTTCATCGGGTAAATCAACAATTGCTTCATCCAATAACTCAACAATATAATTTACGCAATCGTCAAATTTATCACGTTCCGATCGACTTTCATCGATACCAGCAGATATAGGCAAATTTTCTTTTTGCAATGGTATAGGACCATACATCCTAAGCAAGAAAAAGTGATAATATGCTTTCAAGAACTTCACTTCTCCAGTCCACTGAATTTTTTCAGATTCCTCCAGATCACCACCCACATTATTAATATTCTCAAGAAAGACATTACAATCACGTATTGCTATAAACAGCCCCCTGCCATTATTCCCATCATTCTCTCCATCCCAATAATTAAGATAAGGGCTATTGGCACTCTGTTGTCCAAAACGAAGATTTAAAGCTCTCCAGTTTTGTCCACGATATGTGGTGTAGTATACATCCTCTTCTGCCCACCATTCATCACTTCCCAATAAAGCAGGATCTTGAACTGGATCTGCCAGATTAGGCATAGAACTGTAACATGTTGCCAAATATTTTTCAGTTGATGTGCGATCTTTAAACGCATAGTCAATTGTAGCTATATTATCCGGCACTATATCAAGATAGTCATCACACGCACTTACCATAAATAGGAAAATTAAACCCAATATGCTATATATTTTACTCATAATTTCTTATTTTAAAATGATACCTGAACACCAAAATTATACACCTTCTGAATTGGATATGCCAATCCATTACCAGCCATCTCCGGATCCCACAAGTCAAAAACACTAAATGTCAACAGATTTGTACCACTGCAATACAAACGTGCTGAAGTAAAACCTACGTGTTTAATTAAATCTTTTGGTAAAGAATATCCTACTTCAAGCGATTTTAAACGCATAAAGGATCCGTCACGCATAAACCAGGTACTTTTTTGTGTATTGTTCGATAAAGCTTTATCGGATAAACGAGGCCACAAGGCATGATTGTCGCGGTTATTTTCAGACCAGTGATTATCGGCATAAGCTTGAAGAAGTTGATTTTTAGAAATATAACTACTATTACCATCCGTATCAATAAAAGGAGCCGTAGTACTGGCATCGATCCAGAAACTTTCGTTAGCTACACCCTGAAAAAAACAAGATAGATCAAATCCTTTATAACCGGTAGAAAAGCCAAAACCAAATACTATTTCTGGTCGGGTTGGATTCCCAATAGGAACTTTATCTAAACTGGTTATTTCCCCATCTCTATTTATATCACGGTATTTTATATCTCCGGCAGCATATTCTCCAAAATTCTGTTTAGGAGAATTGAACACATCGTTTTCGTCAATAAACAAACGTTCGGCAACATAACCCCATTGTTGAGTAGTAGATTGTCCGTAATGCGACAACCATGGTGTTTCACTATTATCAACCTCTTCATAAACTTCAAAGTTAGAAACTGCGTAGGTAAAGTTTCCTCTGGCTGTTATCCAATAATCATTTGAAAAAGAATGATTATAATCCAAAGACATATCAACACCTTTTCCTTTAGCTTCTCCTACATTAGTTTTTGGGATTACTGATAAACCCATAGATGTTGGTATATCAGCTCGAGTCATCAAAATATTGGTTCTATGTTCATTGTAAACATCAACATTTAGCTCCAACTCGTTTAATAATCCTAATTCTAATCCCAGATTTAATTTCTTGGAAGTTTCCCAGGTGATTTGATCATTCGGATAACGCAAAATACGCACTCCGTTAACACTGTGTTGAAAATTTTCGCCCCACTTATAAGCTCTCCAACTATTATTCAAATCAACTTTTGAAAGATAAAAAAAACGGTCGCTGGAACTTCCAATAGCATCATTACCCGACAGACCATAAGTAGCTTTCAATTTTAACTTTGAAACCACCTTTTTTAGTTCCGGTCCCCAGAAACTATCATTCGATACAATATAGCCCAAACCGACAGATGGAAAAAATCCCCAACGCTCATTTTTAGAAAACCTTTCAGAGCCGTTGTATCCAAAGTTCACCTCAGAGAAAAGCTTATCGTTATAAGCATAGGTAAAACGACCTGCTATTCCCATATTTCTTTCTGCCAAAGATTCTTCTAATGTTGAACCATTTGGTGTAAGTTCATTGCGCTTTGTAAACACCAATAAACCGGAAACTGCATGTTTTTTATTAAAGGTATGATTGTAGTTAGTAGCTAATTCCAAATACGTAGTGGTAGAAATACTCTTACTTCCTGCGTCATAATCCAGCCATTCTGTTCCACTATCTGCATTTAAAGCGTTAAGCGTATATGTATCAGATGGTTCATCATAATAACCAATATTATAGTAATATGGATGATAGTATCTTTGTACGTCAAAATATGAATAACGATTCGTACTGAATAATCCCCTGGCACTCCATCCATCAATAAACTGGCTTAAATCCTGTTTAAACTCTAACTGAGCCTGCATTTTCGATTCAGAATATTCCTTATATCCTTTTACCATATCAGCATAAGGATTAACATAATTGCCCTGATCCGTGTTACCAAATAAAATATGGGTCGTATACTCATTAGCGGCATCTGGTTCATAATAAGGAGCAAAAGCAACAGGATCACTTCGCATAACCTTAGAATACATATCACTACCTCCTGATAAAGGTCCGGTGTAATCTTTAAAGGTACCATACATACGTATTATAACCTCTGTACTTTTTGTAACATCAATATTAACATTCGATCGTAATAAATAATTTTTCAGATCAATATTACTGTTAAAATTATTCCTTTTATCAACTTTTAATATTCCGTTATCTTGATTATAAGTACCTGCTACATAATATCTTGCAACCTTACCTCCACCACTCATATTAAAATTGGTACGAGTGTTAATTGTCGAATTTTTAAATAACATATTGTACCAATTATTAGCTGGATATACATATGGATTTTCTCCGGCAATAGTTTTATCAATTTTTTCCTGAGAATATGCCGACTCTTTAAATGGATCACGGGTATAAATAGCTTCATTATTCATCCGCATATAAGTAATTGGATCAGCAAGATCTATTTCAGAAGTAGGTCTGGATACAGATGTTTCATGCCTGATATTGATAACTACTTTCCCTTCTTTTCCTTCTTTTGTGGTAATCATTATAACACCGTTGGCACCACGTGCACCATAAAGAGCTGTTGCTGCCGCATCTTTCATTATCGAAAAGCTCTCAATATCATCGGGCTGCATACGACTTAAGTCCGAACTGGACATTTCTACACCATCAATTAAAATAAGAGGACCACTCGCATACGAAAATGATGTTACACCACGAACAAAAAAACTGGCATCATCCTGCCCGGGTTCTCCACTACGCTGATAAGAAATTAGTCCCGAAACACGACCGGCTAAAGCAGTCGAAAGATTACTAGTAGGAACTTTTAACTCAGAAGGCTTTACCGTTTCAATAGATGCCAGGACACTCTCTTTTTTCTGCTTACCAAATGCTACAACAGTTACATCATCGAGCTGTTCGGTCTTATTTTGCATTGTCACATTAATACTAGTTCTGCCTTTGATTTTAACAATCTGGTCAGACATTCCTATAAATGAAAACTGCAATTCACCTGAAGGTTCAATATCAATTTCATAACTTCCATCATCACCCGTAATTATTCCACGGGTACTTCCAACCACAACAACAGTTACACCAGGTATTGGTAAACCTTCAGAATCCGATACTACACCTTTGACCTTAATTCGACTTTGATCCAAAGTGGTTTTTAAATAAACTTCATGTATCGTTCCTTTTTGCGTTACTTCAGCCCGTGTTGTTTTTTCAGCATAGACTTGTGATAAACTTATTAAAAAAACAAACAGAGTAATCTTAATACTTAATACTTTTCTTTTCTTCGAAAGAAAAGCTTTCAATCTTTTTTTTCCCATAAATTTTAGTTAAATTTTATTAACAAATATAAAAATATAAAATTCAAGAAAATTGGGAATAATTAAAAAATATTTTCGGGAACGATATCGGGAACGGTTTAATTTTTTGAAACCGTTCCCTTTTAATAAAAAATTGTACCTGAGGAGTTAAAATATTTCTAAATGATTGTTCTCGTAGAAGATTCCCTAATATTTAATAGACCATTTAAAACTATTGTTTTGTATTCCGCCTTATCATCTTCCAGGTGTCTGATTAATTGTTCTGCGGCTTTTTCACCCATTTCGTATGTGGGTTGACGAACGCTACTTAGTTGTGGATCGTAGAGTCTTGCCATTTGAGTTTCTGAAAAACCTATAACTCCGATATCCTGGGGAACTTTAATGTTGTGTTTTTTAAGTGTTTTTATTGCTGCCATTGCTACTAAATCATTTGAACAAAAAAAAGCATCCGGCAGATCTTGTTTGTAAATTAAATCTTCTACAACCTCTACTGCTTCATGAGCCAATAAACCAGTTTCAATAATTTGATATTGTTCTTTAGGAATTTTATGTTTTCTGAAAGCCTGTTTAAAGCCTTTTATCCTATTGCGGATAACACTTATGTTTGTTGGTCCTGATAACATATAAATTTTTGCATATCCTTCACGTATAAGGTGTTCGGTGGCAAAAAAACCCAATTTTTCATCATCACAAATAATTTTTGTGGCATTTAAAGATTCAGGTATTCTATTTACGAAAACTATCGGACATCCTTTTTGTAATTCCTTGAGGTAATATTCCATGTTTCCATTATCTGAACAAGGAGCGATTATCAATCCATCCACCATGTTTTGAATAAGTGTTTTTACATTATTTAGTTCAACATCAGGATTATTATCAGACTGCATGAGAAGAACCTGGTAGCCTTTTGGATTTAATATCCTTTGGATTCCAATAATTATTTCAGCATGAAAATCATTAATAAATTCAGGAATTATTACTCCAATATTGAAAGTTTTTTTCTGACAAAGCTTTTTAGCTATCGGATTGGGAAAATAGCCCATTTCTTTAGCAGTTTTTAAAATCAGCTCACGGGTTTCTTTCTTTATGTCGTATTTGTTATTAAATGCCCTGGAAACCGATGATTTAGATATGTTTAATTTTTTCGCTATATCAATAATAGTAACGTATTGCATAATGTTAATTTTATTTCTCCGGCATCTTCCAATTATTCTCAAAACAAATTAATAAGTAAAAATAAACTCACTTAAGTATACAAATATAGACGCTTTTTTAGAAAATAATCAAATATTATTAAGGATGAATACGAAATGACGAATTTGTGATTATTAAAAAGTAAAAAAGTACCTGAGGAGTTAATTCTAAAAAGGTTCATAGACAACCACTTTATAAACAGAAACTGGTATATTTTTCATTTTTTTTTGAAAAATGATTTTTATACAATCCGTTTTCAATAACTTGGTGAATAAAATCTCGTTAATTGCCTGAAAGTTACCTTCTTTTTCAAACACCAATTGATTTTTACTATCTAAAATTTTATAGTCATGTACAATGAAAGGAATTTCAGATTCAGGATGTTCTATCATACTACATTCCAAGGCATTATCATAATCAGAGTCGAAAAATAATTTTATTTTTTGAATTTGTTTTGGAGAATTCCATTTCAAGATAATTTCCGGAGTTATATCATTTAGTTCTGCAATCCAGGCATTACTTTCTCCATTTGAAGTTGGTCGAATTTCCAAATTTGTTAAATTTGCCAAATTAAAATTTGTAATTGATGGCTTTATTTTCAAAGCAAGGTTTTTACCCGCCGGACGTCTCTCTGGTGTCCATAACTCAAAAGAATCTAAAACTAAACCATCAGCAAGCTCTTGTTTCCCATAATTAGAAACGGCTTTATTAATTTTATTTTGAACCGACATAATACCGGTAATTCTTTGGTCACTTAGAGCCAATTCAATATTTTCGTTTTTCATAAATGCGAGGTAAACATATTGGTCTTGTTCCAATTCAAAATGCGATTGAATTTCAATTTCCTGTTCACCTTTATATAAATCAAACTTTTGTTTTTCCAGTATTACATCAGGTGTAAAATGTTTTTGCGAACTGCTTGTTTTAAACTGAACTTCTAAAGTCCTATTTTCATAAGTCTTAACTTTTATTACAAAGGCATATTTAATTTTAGCTTTTAAAGGTAGAAGTTGCGCGGTACTATAAGTAAGGTTTTGCCACTCCCCGTTATCAGAAAAACCATTAAGTTTTAATTCTGAGGAACTTGTAATTTTTGCATACTGAGCAATATCATTAACATCATTCCATTTCAAACGCGGAATGCTCTGTCCTATTTTATTTAGTTCAATTTGCAATTCCCCAATTTTATCTTTTTCGCTTAACTGATGTGTTGTAAATCCGTTTTTTAAACAAAGTGAAGCTGCCATACCAACCGCCTGTGCGCCCAATGCACAAGTAAGCATCACCCTCGATGAACCAAATGCTACATGCGATGCACTAATTATCCTGCCTGCTAAAAAAAGATTATCCAGGTCTTTGCTGTAATAGGTTCTATATGGAATAGAATAAACACCCTTACTGTGCCACTGCGAACACGAACTGTATTTACTATAAATTCCATCGGCAGGATGTAGATCCATTGCCCATCCACCAAAAGCAACCCGGTCGTAATGGTCGCGTTGTTCAACAATATCTTTTTGGTTTATCATGTAATCACCAATAAAACGACGGCTTTCACGTTTACCTGGAATTGTACCTACCCACTCCAAAGTCAGGTTCTCTGAATCAGGGTATTCCCCACTATTTTTTATATAATCCCAAATACCGTATACCACTCTCCATAATTCCATTTTTATATCTTCTGACTGATGAATGGTATCGAGACGACCACCATATTCAACCCACCACAAATTGCAACCGTGTAATTTAAACCGATAATTTTTTATACGTGGTAACTCAAATGCATTTTTTATAGCAAACGAAGGTGCTATATAAGTTACCGGCTTACCCACATCTTTTGTATAGAAATAGAGTGAGTGCCCCAGCAAATCGCCATAATTTTCAATATTTGGTGCTAATCCTTCATCAAATTCATCACCACTTTCAGCCCCCATTCGAAATGAAGCTCCAGCTAAAAACGAAACAATCCCATCGCCGGTAGCATCACAAAAGAAAGTTGAATTTATTCGGTAATTAGTTGAATTTTGACTACAAAAAGCATCAATACTTTTAATCTTTCTATCGCTTTCTTTTTGTACTCCATATACAGCTGTATTGAGTAACAGGGTAATATTTTTTTCATCAATAACTTTCTCCAATAGAATAGTGTCAAAAATCAGCGGATTTCCTTCTTTATTTCGTTTAATATTTTCGAGTAAAATTTCATTAATCAACCCACTTTCGCGTGCCCAACGATTGTTGTTTCCCATATGCGAAGTTGCTCCTAAAGCCCATAAACGCACTTCGCTTGATGAATTTCCGCCCAAAACTGGCCGATCCTGCACAAATACAACTTTTAAGCCCTGGCGTGCGGCAATTATAGCAGCACAAACACCTGCTAAACCTCCCCCTGAAACTACGAAGTTAGAATTAATTTCAATTAATTTATTTTGTCTTGAATTTTGAAACTCTTCCTGAATCATTTTGTAAAATTTTTAATTTTTAATTGGGGATGAATAATAGTAGCTATAATAAATATTATCCCTCCAACAGAAATCACAAGGCCTTTTGAACTTTCTGCCAATCCTCCTAAAACAACTATAATAATTCCAACAATTGCCAGTGTTACTGCTAATACTTTAAGTCCAAAAATATTTTGTTCAGATTTTTCTTTTTTTTCTGCTGCTGCTGCTTTTTCAATCACCAGATTTTGCTTAAAATCTATAAATTCCTGACTTACTGATTTAGTAACTATGGCATAAATTTCGTAAGCTAATAACATTGCCAATGGTAAAATAGCGCCTAGTAACATTTCGCTGGCACGACTTAATGAAGCTCCTGCAAGAGGTTCCGCTAAAAATTTCACAGCAATATTAATTGCTAAACTAAATGTAGTGATCAATAAAATGGATTTACCGGTGTGACGTTTTGAAAATAGTGCCCAGATTGGCGGTCCGTATAACGAACAACCGGTTACGGCTCCAATACTTAAAACTACATTTACAATTCCACCGGCAGCAGGCACCAGCAAAGCAACCACAATTGTTGCCAATCCAAAAAACAGGGTAGAAAGTTTTGCAACCTGCATTACTGATTTTATTGTTGCATTAGGACAAGCCACTTTGTAAAGATCGTTGGTAATAACCGAAGCTGCCAAATTTAAAGTAGTATTTACTGAACTTGCTGTAGCGAAAATCATTCCACCCAACATTAAGCCTAACATTCCGGTTGGCAAAACTTGTTTGCATACCAACAAATAGGCACCTTCGTTTTCAAGTCCGGATAATTGGGGATTTATAACGCGATAAATCATGGGCGGCAACATCCAGACTAATGGGCTAAGCAGATACAACCAACCAAATAAAAGCCCTACTTTTTTTGCATCTTTTGGACTTTTTACGCTGGTGTAACGTTGCACATAGGCCCAATTTCCACCAATAAAAATAGTATTGTAAATAGCAAAAGCAACTAAAAACCAAATATTATATTCACTGCTTGTAATATTAAAAAAATTGTCAGGTGCCTTTTCTATAAATTCAGAAATTCCGCCAACTGAATCAACAGATAAAATTACTACAATTAAAACCGCTGCTGTAAGAATTATAAACTGTAAAACGTCGGTTATAATTACGGCCCACAAACCACCTACAACGGTGTAAAGCAAAATGACCAATCCTAAAATTAGTATGCAGGCTTCGATTGAAACCCCAGTTGAAACATTTACAATTTTTGCTACAGGATAAAGAAAAGCACCAGTATATATCAGCGACAAAATCAGAATTAAATAGGTGTAAAATTTCTGTGTTCTATAACCCAATCGTTTTCGTACAAACTCAGCAGCCGTTAAACTATTGGTACGTTTCCATCCGGGAGCAATGTAGTAGGCTACAACGAATCCTCCGAAACACATGGTTAGCTGAATGGTTACCGCAACAAACCCAAATTCATAGGCAATTGATCCCCAAACCACAAATGTTCCGGCTGAAAAGAAACTCATAAACAACGACAAACCACTAATTGACCATGGAACTTCCCCACCCGCAGCAAAATACGATTTCATATCAGAGCCACATTTTTTAAACGAAAGCCCGGCAAATATTATTACTACAAAAAAAATAATTATTACAAAATAATTCAGTATACTCATATATCTCTTTTATTTAACCTCATAATTTTGTCCGTCAATAAACGGATTGCTGGTCATTAAGGCGGATCACCAGTAAAAACATGTGTTAAGCATAAATATTAATTAATCGATATAAGAAAAAACTTATATCAGTAACACCTCTCAGGGAAGCTCTAAACGATTTAATTTTAGCATTAAAAGATTCA
>Ga0172377_10001927_pt1 | contig 21215 bp, 17 predicted proteins | sample Pumphouse3metaG_FD_119749 | JGI IMG/M metagenome (GOLD analysis project Ga0172377, IMG submission 119749) | Leachate microbial communities from a municipal landfill in Southern Ontario, Canada - Pumphouse #3 metaG | ecosystem: Engineered > Solid waste > Landfill > Unclassified | place: Canada...
TCTTGAAGGCAAGAAGGTCGATGTCCTTGTTATCGGCGGAGGTGTCATCGGTGCCTCTATCTTACGTGAGCTGTCTAAATATCAGCTCAGTGCTCTTTTAGTCGACAAAGAAGAAGACTTGGCTATGCAGGCTTCCTCCAGAAACGACGGCTGTGTTCATGTCGGCTTAGATCTCAAGAAGGATTCTTCTAAGCTTTATTATCTTAAAAGATCAAGAAAAATCTATCCTGAACTATGTAAAGAATTAGATATCGATTATCGTGAAGACGGACAGACAGTCGGATTCAAGTCGCTGTGGATGAAACCTTTTGTCTCAGTCTATATGAAGCATAAAGCCCGGGTTAACGGAATAGAAGGAGTCAAAGTCCTAAGCAGAAAGAACCTTCTGAAGATCGAACCCAATCTATCAAAGGATATCAAGTTCGGTGTCAATTTGAGAACGGCCGGCTGTGTCTGCCCTTATAACCTTACTATCGCCTTAGCTGAATCGGCTGTCATCAACAAAGCCGAAGTCAGCCTAAACACCATAGTCAAAGACATGAAAGTCGAAGAGAACAAGATCGTCTCTGTTTTGACAAACCGAGGAAGAATCTATCCCCGGGTCGTCATAAATGCCGCCGGTGTCTTCTCCGATGATATCGCTTCGATGGCCAATGACAGATTCTTCTCGATTCATCCTCGAAAGGGAACTGACACAATCATGGACAAGTCGATGACTCCTTATCTTTCAAAGACGGGTGTCACTATCGTCTCCTCTATCAATGAACAATTGCATTCTCATTCCAAAGGTGGCGGAATCATACCTACTATCGACAGAAACATCTTAGTCGGTCCTGATGCTGTGGAACAGATTGAGAAAGAAGACTTCTCTACTAGCCGTGACTCTATTGACAAAGTATTCAACAAACATGCTGAGACTATCAAAGCTCTGTCAGAAAGAGACATCATCACTTATTTTTCCGGTATCAGAGCCTGTACCTATGAAGAAGATTTCATCGTCTCAAAGGGTAAATGGACAACTAACATCATTCACGCTGCCGGCATCCAGTCACCCGGTCTTACAGCCGCTCCGGCAATCGGTCAGGATATCGCTTTGTGGGCCAGTGAAGAATTAGGAAATGTACCTTTGAAGAAAGACTTCAATCCGATAAGAAAAGGAGTGGTTCCCACTCGTTTCCTCTCCGATGAGGAGAGAAATGAAATGATCCATAAGAATCCTCTTTATGGACATATCGTCTGTCGCTGCGAAGAGATATCAGAAGGCGAGATAGTCGATTCCATTCATTCCGTCATTCCTCCGACGACAATCGACGGTATCAAGAGAAGAGTGAGAGCCGGAATGGGAAGATGCCAAGGTGGTTTCTGTCAGCCTATAGTTCTCTCAATCTTAGCCAGAGAAGAAAAGAAAGATCTCTTAGATATCACGAAGAAAGGAGAAGGCAAAGTCCTTTTCTGTGATACCAAGACTAAAGGAGAACAACATGAATAATTACGATATTGTTGTTATCGGCGGCGGACCTGGCGGATTAGCGGCCAGCTTCAAAGCAGACAATCAGGGGAAGAAGGTTCTCCTTATCGAAAGAGAAGGAAAATTAGGCGGTATTCTCAAGCAGTGCATTCACGATGGCTTCGGTGTCACCAGATTCAAGGAGAAACTGACCGGACCTGAATATGCCGACAAAGAAATTCAGAAACTGAAGAAGACCAATGTTACTGTCTCCCTTCTGACTTTTGTCACCAGAATCGAAAAGAACGGAGAGGGTTTCACTATCACCTTTGTCAATGAGAAAGGCGTCAGCTCTGTTTTTGCAATGAAACTGATCCTGGCAACAGGATGCCGAGAGAGAACCTCTAAACAGGTTATGATTCAGGGCACTAATCCAACTGGTGTCATGACAGCCGGTCAGGCCCAGTACTATATCAACATCTTAGGCAAGATGCCTTTAAAGAAATGCGTGATCTTAGGTTCGGGAGATATAGGACTTATCATGGCCAGACGAATCACTCTGGAAGGGGGAACAGTCGAAGGAGTCTATGAAGTAAAGCCGACACCTAGCGGATTATCGCGAAACATCGTTCAGTGTCTGACTGATTTCAATATTCCTCTTTATCTGTCTCACACAGTCACCAGAGTCTTCGGTGTGGACCGATTAGAAGGAGTCGAGATCATGGAAGTTGACAAGAACATGAACCCGATACCGAAGACTGAAAGAAGAATAGACTGTGATTCTCTTATTCTCTCGGTCGGACTTATTCCTGAAAATGAACTGGCTAAATCCATTCAGGTTCCCTTATCAAGATTCACTAAGGGACCTTCAGTCGATCAGGATTTTGAAACTATGGTTGACGGCATCTACACCTGTGGGAATGCCATGCACGTCAATGACTTAGCTGACTTTGTCTCAGAATCAGGTGAGATAGCCGGTGAATGTGCAGCCAAAGACGACAGTCGGAAAAGAAATCTGAAACGAGTCAGGTTCGATGCCCACTTTGGATATGTCGTACCTGACAATATTGACTTCTCTAAACCTACCGACAAAGTCATCTTCTATTTCAGAAGCCGTGACAATTATGAGAACAAGGTTCTTCATATAAGACAAAACGGAAAAGATATATTCAAGCGTCAGTATTTGCACCTCAAACCGCCGGAAATGGAGAGAATTCCCTTATCTCTGAAGGAAAAAGGAGAAATAAGCTTCTCCTTGGAGGATGAATAGAATGAAAGAATATATATGCATAGTCTGTCCTAACGGCTGTTCTTTGAAATACGATGAGAAGACAAATACCGTGACTGGCAACCGCTGTCCACGGGGAGCCAAATACGCCGAGACTGAATTCAAATGTCCGATGAGAACTATCTGTTCCACAGTCAGGACTACCTTGGATGAATATCCGGTGATCAGTGTCAAGACTAACGGAGAAATCAAAAAAGAGCTTATCTTCCAAGTGATGAAGGAAATCAACAAGGCCGTTGTCACTTCCTACCTGCCTGTCGATTCAGTCGTTATCGAAAATGTCTTGAATACCGGAGTCGATATCATAACTACGACTCCCATGATAAAAGGAGCATAAAGCATCATGTCAAAACCGTATAAGGATTTCGAGCCTCAGTGGTATCTGGATAAAGTACCGGAACATTCCTATCGTTCTATTTTCAAATGGGGAAAACCTGATTTAGTCAAGTATCCTAAAGAGACTCTCTACAAGATGATCAAGAATATCTTCCATATGACTGATGCTGATTTCAAAGGCTATACAGCCGACTTGGGATTGGATGATGTCAAGTTTGACGTTCCTTCCAAAGTCTGCAAAAAGGAAGATATCGAGTTCTTCAAGACGGTAGTCGGAAAAGACTTCGTCAGAGATGACGACTATTCAAGACTTTCAGTCGCCTACGGAAAGACGATGTACGATCTTCTCCGTTTGAGACAGAAGAAGATCGAGAACATACCTGACTGTGTCATCTATCCTGATGACAAGAATCAGATCGAGAAGATCGTCAATTACTGTGTTGCCCATAAGATCCCTGTCTATGTCTATGGCGGCGGAAGCTCTGTCACCCGCGGTGTCGAATGCATGAAAGGCGGAATCTCTCTGGATATGAGACTTCGCTTCAACAAGGTCATCAGTTTCAACGAGACTGATCAGACCATCACCGTTCAGACAGGTATGAGCGGTCCGACTCTTGAAAAGACTTTGAATGAGGCGGTTAAGAATTTCAAAGCCAAGAGAGCCTATACCTGCGGTCATTTCCCTCAGTCTTTCGAGTATTCTTCTGTCGGGGGCTGGGTTGTGACAAGAGGAGCCGGTCAGAATTCCACTTATTACGGAAAAATTGAAGATATCGTTCTTTCTCAGGAATATGTGACTCCGGTCGGAAAGATCATCACTTCTCATTATCCCCGTGAAGCCACCGGACCAAGTCTCAATCAGATCATGATGGGCTCAGAGGGAACTTTCGGTGTTCTCACTGAAGTCACCTTACGTGTTTTCCGCTATATGCCCGAGAACAGGAAATATTATTCCTATATGTTCAAGGATTGGGAGACGGCCCGTGATGCTGCCAGAGAGATGATGCAGTGCGAAGGCGGCTTCTCTTCAGTCTTCAGACTTTCAGATCCGGAAGAGACTTCAGTCATGATGAAACTCTATGGTGTCGATGAGACTCCCTTAGTGAAGCTTTTTAAGATCAGAGGAATGAAGGACAACGAAAAGTGTCTCTTCCTAGGATTCTCTGACGGCGAAAAAGGCTATTCGAAGAATGTCGCCAAGAATATAAAAAGAATAGCCAGAGAACATCACGGCATGTCACTGACAGGCTTTGTCACCAAAGCCTGGGAGAAGGGAAGATTCACTGATCCGTATCTGAGAGATTCCATGCAGGATTTCGGTATTATGACCGATACTCTGGAATGCACCGCCAACTGGTCCAACATGGCCGAGGTTCACAAATCAGTCCGTGCCTTCTGCAAATCAAGACCGGATACTATCTGCATGACCCATATGTCTCATGCCTATCCTCAGGGTGCCAATCTCTATTTCATTTTCATCGCCAAGATGAATGATTTAGACGAGTATAAGAAATACCAAGATGGTATTCTTGACGCCATTCAGAAATCCGGCGCCGCCATGTCACATCATCACGGAATCGGAAAAGCCTTTGCTCCCTGGCTTGAAGGAGAGATGGGAAGAAACGAATATCAGGTGTTCAAGACTCTGAAGAATCACTTTGACCCGGAATATCTGATGAATCCAGGCGGAACCTTAGGCCTGGACTTGAAAGAAGATGAGAAGGTATTCAAAGATCAGAAGCTGAAATAAATATGAAACATATATTTGTTATTAATCCCAAGGCCGGAAAGACTGACCGGGTCGAAGAGATCAAGAAGGAACTGAAAGCTTTTGACGGAAAAATCGACTATGAAGTCTATGTGACCAAAAAACGCGGAGATGCCAAAGACTTTGTCCACGAATATCTTACAAATAATGATAAGAAAGAAACTTATCGTTTCTATGCCTGCGGCGGAGATGGCACTCTCCATGATGTTGTCAACGGTGCTGTCGGCTTTGAGAATGCTCAAGTGGCCTGCTATGCTTCAGGGTCAGGAAATGATTTCGTCAAAAACTTCGGAAACACGGATAAATTCAAAGATCTGAAAACTTTGATAGATGGCAAACCGCATAAGATTGATCTCTTGAAGGTCGATGACCGCTATTGCATCAATATCTTCAATTATGTGTTTGACGGAGAAGTCACTTTCGCTATGCTGAGATTCAAGAAATGGCCCTGTGTCTCAGGACCGATGGCTTATAACTTGGCTGCTTTGACTTCACTTCTCTTCAAGATGAATCAGTATCTGAAGGTGAAAGTCGATGATAAAGTCATCTTTGACGGCAAGGGATTATTAGTCGCTGTCGCTAACGGACACACCTATGGAGGCGGTTTCCACTGTGCTCCGGAAGCCAAAGTCGATGATGGCCTGATCGATGTCTGTTTAGTCAAGAAGGTATCTCGCTTCAAAGCTGCTAACCTCATCAAGGTCTATAAGGCGGGGGAACACCTTCAAAATGAGAAACTGAAGAACACTGTCGTCTATCTCAAAGGAAAAGATGTTGTCGTGGAGTCTCATAAGCCGGTTGCCTTTGCGATTGACGGGGAAGTTTTCCGCAAGGAAAAAGTCATCATTAAGATGATTCCTTCCTGTTTGAATTTTGTCGTTCCTCAGGAGTAAAATTCAAAGCTTGAAAATCCTTATTTTATCGTCAAAAAGAAAATAAATATGTAAAAAACAGGCATTAAAAAATAATGCCTGTTTTTGGTTTATTAATCAGATTCTCCGAAAACGATTAATATCCTTTGATATAAGCGCTTCCAAGGACTATAATCATAGAAAAGGAGAAGCTTTTATAATGAAGAACACGGATGAAAGAATCTGCATCATCGGTGGTGGTCCAGCTGGTGTGACTGCTGCAATGTACTTACAGAAAAAAGGCTATAAGAATTATGTTGTCTACGAGAAAGACGATCACGTTGGCGGTAAGTGTTATTCTCCGACAGTTGAAATGGGTCAGAAAGGTTCTGAAAAGAGAACCATTGAATTAGGCGCCATCATGGGTGCCAAGACCTATTATGCTGTCCACGATGCCGAAGTCTTTGGCGGAACTGTTCACGATGGTCCTGCCATGGGCCGTATTTATAAGAATAAGGACGGAAAAGAGATATTCCCCTTCGACCCTAAGCACAACATCTTAAACGGCAAGATCTTCTCACTCATTCATATGAAGAACTGCGTGAAGAAATTAGCTAAGCTGATGAAGACTAAGTATAAAGGCTATGATGTCTGCGGACACCGCGGAGTTGCATCTGGAAAATACGAAGGCTTAGAGCCTTCTTCTCAGAACATGCCCAGAATCAAGGGCGAGAATCCTAATCTTAAGGATTTATGCCTGCCTTTCACAGAGTTTTGCAAGATCAACAACCTGGAACCTGTCATGAGAGTCTGGATTGCTCCCTTCACTTCCTTTGGCTATGGATACTTCGATGAGATGCCCGCTGCCTATGTTCTCAAGTATCTCGATGTCGAGACTACTTTGGAATTTGTGGCTATGCGTCTTTGGACTTGGAAAGACGGAACTATGTCAATCTTCGAGAACGTCAATAAGAAATTGGCTAATCCCGCTGTCTTGAATACTGAAGCCACTAAGGTGGAACGCAAAGACAATAAGGTTTATGTCACTGTCAAGAAGGGCGATGAAAGTCACGTCGAGACTTTCGACAAGATCATCGTTACCACTCCTCTTGATTACTTTGACAAATATGCCGATGCCTCTAAGGAAGAAAAGGAATTATTTGCTAAGATCGTTCATGAGGAATACATCTCCATGGCTACCCGCCAGGAAATCGGAAAATGTCCTCAGATCTCTGCTTATATCTTCGACAACATGACTCCGGAAACCAGAGGACATCTGATGGTCTATTACCATCGTTGGTCTGATATCCCCGATCAGCCGATTATCACCTATACTTTAAGAAATCACCAGGGTATGGAATCTGTCAGCTATGATTATGCCCGTGCCACCACTATCGATGATATGAAGAAATGCGGATGCGAAGTCAAGAAGGTCGAGATTGAAAAAGAATGGTATTATTGTCCTCATGTCTACAGCGAAGACTATGCTTCAGGCTGGTATGATAAAGTCGAAGCTATGCAGGGCAATAGAAATACCTATTATGCCGGCGAGGTCATGAGCTTTGGCGATATGGAAGAGACTTGCGAATATTCTAAGGATTTAGTTGATCGTTTCTTCTAAAACAACTTACTAAAGATTAAAAGAAAGCAGGAAGCATATTCGCTTCCTGCTTTTTATAGTTTTTTTATTTTTTTCTTAGTTTCTTCAATCAGGACATCTCTGTTGTTTTCGATTTCATCGTCTTCGACCATGACTAGAAGACTGTTAAGGACTTTACCCATTTCTTTTGATGGTTTCATTCCTAATGCAAGCAGGTCTTTTCCGCCTATTTTCAGGTCCTTCAATGAGAAACATTCTTTATTGTTGATGATTTCAAAATACATGTTTCGGAGATTGTCGATATAAGGAGGATCTTCTCTGCCACAGCCTTTGATATCAGCTTCTCTCAGTTCGATGAGTTCATAGAAGATATCTTTTCCGAGTCTGGTCATCATTCTCTTGACTGTTTTCTTCTTATCCATCTGCACCATATGCCAGCGGATAAGAAGAAGACATTCATCGATGAGACTGTTTGAGTATTTCAGTCTTAATAAGATGGGTCTGGTTATTCTTTCGCCTTCTTCGTCATGTCCGTAGAAGTGACCGATCTCGTCTTTCATAAAGAAGGTCTTAGGTTTTGCGATGTCGTGAAAAAGAGCAGCCAGACATAAGGCCGGTTTTCTGTCTTTGATGTATTTCAAGACATGGAGAGAATGCTCTAAGACATCAAAGACATGATAGGGAGAATGCTGATTGAAGTCTTTCATCGGAAGAAGCTCAGGCAGAAAAGCTGTGAAGATGTCAAAATAATCTCTGATTATCTCATCAGAGTTTTTAAGAACGATTATCTTTAGGAATTCATCTCCGATTCTTTCAGGTGAAACAGTATTAATCAGAGAAGATTCTTTTCTCATCGCCTGTTCTGTTTTCTTTTCTATCTTAAAACTGAATCTGCAGGCCAGTCTCAATCCTCTCAGGATACGAAGAGGATCGTCTTTGAAATCCTGATAGGGATCATATGAGGAACGGATTATTTTATCTTCGATGTCTTTTCTTGAATCACAGACATCAATTAAGCCATCCTTTAAAGAATAAGCCAGAGAATCAATAGTGAAGTCTCTTTTTATAAGATCAGATTCAATAGAAGAGCGATCATCTCCTCTGAAAGAAGTAATCTCGATATCCATAGAGGGATAGTGGACATTGACAGTGTCGTGCTTGAAGTTCTTGCTGAAGACGCCTTTATTTTTAAAGACAATGCTGGTTTCTTCATATGTTGCAGAAGTTGCTAAGTCAAAATCATGTGGGGTAATACCCATAATCAAATCACGTATGGCTCCACCGACTACGAAGGCCTTATAGCCTTCTTTCTCTAGAGTCAAGAGGCAGTCTTTGACAGAATCTGGTATTTTTTCTTCGATATTCATAGTATTCTTATTCTATCACTTTGATAAGGTCTTCTATTGTAGGTAGGAGAAAATCGGGTTTGCCTTTTTCTAATACCGACTTAGACTGATGTCCTCGATAAATCAACGCCGTCTTTCCTTTCAGGTCTTTTCCGACTTCCTGATCGTGGAGGGTATCACCGATAAAGAGAGTGCTGTCAGGATTATATGGATTAGAAGAGAAATATCTTCTGGCTTGATTAAGCTTTGAGGCACCATAGATGTCATCTGTTCCGATAATGCCGTCAAAATAGGATAATATCTTAAGCTGTTTCAGCTCTTCTAAAAGAGTAGATGTCTTAGTAGCTGATAAGACAATCAGTCTTTTCTTTCCCTGATATTTCTTTAAGAAAGGAACGATATCTTCAAACATCTGACAGTCTTTGAATCCTTGATTGTATTGAGTGTCAAAGTCCACTGCCAATTCTTCAAAATTATCTGTTCCTAAAGGCGAAAAGAGAAAACCGGCTTTTCTATAGTACTCGATGATCGGGAAGGTGAAGACATCGAGATATTCTTGTTTAGTCACAGCCTTATGGTCATGTTTTGTAAGCATATCATTCAGAATATCGACACAGAAATCAAGATCATCGATGATAGTTCCGTTGAAATCAAAGACTAAGGTATCAAATGACATGCTGTTCTCCTTTTCAGTCGACTCAAATAGTATAAGGCCGAGTGAAAAACAAACAAAAGAAAACTATCCGTTTTCCGGATAGTTTTCCAAAGAAGATTATTGTTTTAGAAGATTCTTTCCGAAGACGTCTTGTCGAAGAGATGAATCTTATCAAGATCAAAGACAATCTTGATGTCTTCGTCACTATAAACCTCCTGATTGGCGGAGAATTTACCGACAAAACCGGTTTTGCCTATTTCGGAATGAATATGATATTCGTTTCCTAATAGTTCGGCGATAGTGACTTTGATGTCTAAGGGATTGCTCTTGTTGCTGATAAGCTTTGAATTGGTCTCAGAAGCGATATCCTCCGGACGTATTCCAAACATCACTTCGGTCTCTTCTGATTTCAGAAGAGACTGATAATGATTGATAAGCTCGTTGTTGTGTTTCTTTTCGTTTTCGACTATTTCTTCTTTGGCAGGTCGGTCTTCTTCACTGATATTCATCTTAAGCTGATCGTCTAGATAGGTGTCGATCTTTTTGAGAAGGTCGATCTTGTTATGATAGTAATCTTCATAGGCTTTGAGATAGGTCTCGTTCATCTTGACTGCAAAGCCGTTTTCCAAGACGATCTCGCCGTTTTTGATGATAGCTTTGAAGATATTCATGCCCGGAGCGCCGATGAAGGTTGAGACGAATAAGTTAGCAGGATGGTTGTAGATTTCCTTGGGAGTTCCTATCTGCTGGACAACACCTTTTTTCATAACTACGATTCTGCTTGCCATCGTCATTGCCTCAGTCTGATCGTGAGTGACATAGATTGTGGTTGCACCAATAGAACGGTGAAGCTTTACAATCTCACTTCTCATCTGAACACGGAGCTTGGCATCGAGATTAGATAACGGTTCATCCATGAGGAACACCTTGGCGTCTTTGACAATAGCCCGTCCTAAGGCGACTCTCTGTCTTTGACCGCCTGAGAGGGCGTTAGGCTTGCGGTCAAGATAGTCTTCTATCTCCAGTATCTTAGCTGCCTTCATCACCCGGTCATCGATTTCCTTCTTGGGGAGATGCTGCATCTCCAAACCAAAAGCCATGTTTTCGAAGATGGTCATATGCGGATAAAGAGCGTAGGACTGGAAGACCATGGCAACATTTCGGTCTTTGGGTTCTAGGTCATTGGCATATAGGCCATTGATATATAAGTCACCGGCCGTGATGTCTTCCAGTCCGGCAATCATGCGGAGAGTAGTTGATTTTCCGCAGCCGGAAGGACCGACTAGGACGATGAACTCTTTTTCTTTTATGTTCAAATTGAAATCAAAGACTGCCTGGACATGATTGGGATAGATCTTGTTGATGTGCTCTAAGGAAATAGCATAGCCTTCAGGGGCTTTCTTTTCCTTTTTCCTGTTTTCCTCTTCCTGTCTCAGCATATCCTTATGAACAAGCTCTCTTTTCTTTTCTGCCAGTCTTTCTTCTTTTTCAGACAAAAGAGCTTCTTCATCAGTCATCTTGGAATTGTCTTTGTTTTCTTTTTTCTTTTTGAATAAATTGAACATGTCTTTTCTCCTTTGAAGGATAGGGAGCTGTGAGGACAGCTCCCTATTTGCATATGATTATAGACTAAGCGTTTAAGGCAATACTTCCGATAAGTGTGGTGAAATCAGCAGTGACAGTATAACCGGCATCGTTAGCACCCATTGTGAAACTGATTAAAGTGCTGGAGGTATCAGCATAGACTTTATGGTCAGCATCATCGAACCAGGAATAGACAAAGAAGCTATAAGTATCACCCTCAGCCAAACCGGTTATCGAATAAGTATAGGCACTGTCAGCATAAGTCATAGCGGTCCAGACATCATCGTGAACGATTTTGACTTCGGTTCCGGCAGTGATATTTGTGAAGGCACCAGTCAAAGTGGCAGTCAGAGTTCCGGTAGGAGCGACAGGCTGTTTGGCAAAGGTGGCATTGGTGATAGCGACAGCAGTTGTGTCAGCGGCGATTGCATAGAAAGTGTCACTGATAGTGGAATTCCACATAAGGGCAGCAGCATCGGAGTTTTCAAGTCCTAAGCATAAAGACACTTTAAGTCCGTATTCTCCGATAGAGACATTGCTGATGTTGACGCTGAAAGTATCATCGGAAGGATCATCTTCTGTATCGTTAGTCGATCTGGTCATCATTCTAGTGCTATCGGTGATATTGTCATAGATATAGATGAAAGTTGTCGATAAGAGAGTCGTGTTATCATCAAAAGTGAATCCGCTGACTGTGACAGCAACAGAAGGAACAGTGGTTGCAATATTGAAGGTGGCAGCTAAGGCGACAGAGGTTGTTCCTTCGACGAAAGTATAGGTTCGGTCGGCATTGTCGACACTTTCGGTATTGACATTACGCCATCCAAAGGTAGTGGCATCATCATAGTAGAACTTATAGGAAAGAGTCTGCTCGAATTCACAGTCTTCAAGGACGATGGACCAAGTAGAATCAGTTTCGCTCTTGGTGAGGATTTTGTATCCCCCAGGTTGTTTCTGTTCCGAAAGCCGGACTGGCAATCCAGATAGCCTTGTCAGTTTCAAATTCAGTGACTCCAGAGCCTTCGGCAAAGGCGGGAGTAACGACAAAGGTCACATCCTGAGAACTAGGGGCAATAGTAAGAGAGATTGTTCCGGAAGTATAGCCAGTCGCCTTGACGGTGATTGTCACATTGCCGGCTTTTAAGCCTTCGACCTTTCCAGCTGCGGAAACTGTTGCGATAGTGGCATCACTTGATTCAAAGGTCAAAGTATCACTGACATTCTTGCCGCCGCATTTTACGGTAAGAGTAATGCTGGCACCGACATAGACTTTGGTAGAGGAAGCAGATAAGACTAAGACTTTCTCAACTGAGGAAGCAGCTGAAGTAGTTTTGACTGACGAAACAATTGAGGAAGAGGAACTGCCGCAGGAAACTACACCCATCATACCAAAAGCAGCCAGTAACGAGATCATCCCTAACATTCTTCTGTTTTTCATAATTACAACCTCCTTTTTGATTAAATTATGATCAGTCCGAATAGACTTTATTGAATACCTGAAGACTTCCTAAGGCTTTGCCGTTATAGGAGAAGAATCCCTGATTGGACCAACTGGAGAGAGTGGATTTATCACCCCATCCGCACCCGGAGAGTGGGAGCCAGGCACCTTCCCAGTAGAAGGCCCCTAAGCCGTTGGAGATAGAATGAATCGCGTTTAGAGTATCGGCATACATGGAAGCCTGACATTGAATGGAACAGGGATAACCGTCGACTTCTTTGATAGTGTTATTAGTCTTTGAGAAGGAGTTATTGGCATTGCTGTCGTTTTCATAAGTGAATCCGTAACTGGTTTCCGCCATGACTATTTTTTTATTCGGGAAGGCCTGACTGATAGTCCTAAGTCCGGAAGTGAGAGTCGATATCGAAGAGAAATGCCAGTAGCTATAAGCGCTTAGTCCAATGATGTCGTAGTCGACTTCAGATAAGTTCTGATAGAAGGAGATGATGTTAGAAGGATCGCTGAAGCTTTTGACGTAATGAACCATGGTCTGAATACTTTTATCGACATCGTTACAGGCTTTGATACCGGCTTTCAGATAGGTTTTGAAGTTCGTGTTCTTATTTCCAGACAGAGTTGAAGAAAGAGAGGTTTTACCAGATGAATAATTACTTTTTTCACCTGGCAAAGACAGAAGCATACCATCTCTTGTCTCATTGCCGATTTGAACCATCGACGGCAAAGCGTTTATTGTCTGAAGCTCTTCGAGAGTCGTTTTGGTATAGTTGTAGATTCCCTCTTCGTATTGCTTTACAGTCGTGAAGTCCTTGAAGGCTTTGGGAACTACCTGATCGCTGGGGTCAGCCCAGAAATCACTGTAGTGGAAGTCAAGAAGATATTTGAGACCGGCTTCTTTGGCTTCCTTTGCCATCCATTTGACTCTCGTCAAGTTGCAGTTACCTCCGCCATAGAGATAATCTCCTTCCTGAGGATCGTTCCAGAGACGAAGACGGACATAATTGACTCCGCTGTCTTTGAGAAGATAGAAGAGAGACTGCTCATTTCCTTCCCTGTCATAGAACTGGGCTCCGTTTTCATACAGGTAGCAGGCAGAGGAGATATCCATGCCGTTTGCAAAGTCCGAGTTTCTGGTCAGTCCGTCAATTTTATCGACGTTAACTTCTTCAAACCAGCCTTCGTTTGTCTCTGCTTCTTTATGCTTAGATACGTAGTCGCGGTTGATGACAGAGACTTGAAAGGTCCCTTGTCTTCCGTCATCATTTGTCAGAGTGACTTCGGTAACGGTATTTCCTTTGAGGCCGATGATTTCATCGCCATCGATTCTGATATTCTCTCCTTTGTAGGAGAGAGTATAGGAAGTGATGTTGTCAGTCTGAATGTTGTCGAGGACCTTAATCGGCGTGGAGTAGACATGAGTATCGATATCGTTGATGATTATGTTTTGTGAAGCTTGGCTTATAGGAGAAGAAATGCTTTCTGAAGTGACAAGACTAGTAATATTGGAAGAGTCAAAGCATCCGGATAAGAAAACAAGATTGAGGATCAGTATTGATATTCCTTTGTGTTTTCTCATTGTCTAGCCTTTCACAGCACCGCTTGAAATACCGGCGATGAAGTATTTCTTCAGGGAGATATAGAGTCCGACTATCGGTATGGCGACAATACAGCTTCCGGCCGCAAACTTTCCAAAGTAGGTATTTATCTTTGTCGGATCCATCCAGGAGTAGAGGCCTACAGCCACGGTCTTGACCGAGTCATCAGTGAGAATAAGAGAGGCGAGGATGTAATCAGCCCAGGGAGCCATGAAGGCTAGGAGTGCGGTATAGATCAAAATCGGTTTTGCTAAGGGCAGGAAGATGCGGAAGAAGATTGAGAACTGATTGGCTCCGTCCATCTTGGCGGCTTCATCGATATCTTTGGGAATAGTATCGAAATATCCTTTGGAGACAAAGAATCCAAGACCGGCTCCGCAGACGTAGTAGATGAGAAGGGCCCAGTAGCTGTTGATGAGATTGAGCATGTTGAGAATGAAGTAGACAGCGACCATCGACATGAAGCCGGGGAACATGCCTAATACCAGGGAGAGATTGATCATAAATTTTCGGCTCTTGAACCTGAATCTTGATAGACAGTAGGCGGTTATCAGGGTGAAGAAGGTGGTGAGCAGAGTATTGCATAGGGCGATGATGAAGGTGTTGAGAAGCCAAGTCGGGAATTCAGTTTCAGTGAAGAGGGTAATGTAGTTGTTTAAGGTGTACCTAGTCGGGAAGAAGGTCGGAGAGGAATAGCCTTTGTCGGCACTGAAGGAACTGGCTACGATCCAGAAGATTGGTATCATCCAGATGAGAACGAGGAGGAAGACTAAGGCGTTAGACCAGATGGCATCAAAGATTCTCTTTCTCTTTATGGAAGAAGGACTAAGTTTCTTTCTTCTTTTAAAACTCTTGATGTTTTCCATTGTTATCTATACTCCTCTTCATTTGAATAGGCTTTTGATTTTCTGAAGACAATCAGGGAGATTGTCGCCGAGAGGATGAACATGACAATGCCGATGGCTGCTCCGAAGTTATAATCATATTTCTTCATAGTCAAAGTGTAGAGCCAAGTGATGAAAATATCGGTTTTGAAGGCGGTATTTGAGATTCCGTTTGCGATGGTTCCTCCGTTAGTCAGAAAGTAGATGACATTGAAGTTATTGATATTGCTCACAAATGAAGTGATCAATAAGGGAGTAGTCATATAGAGGATATTGGGGAAGGTGATACGTTTGAACTGCTGCCATTTGCTGGCTCCGTCGATTGTCGCCGCCTCATAGTAGTCATTGGGAATATTAATGAGCAATCCGCTCATCAGCAGCATGTAATAAGGAATACCGACCCACATATTGATAAATAAGATGAGAGTCTTTGCGCTGAACTCATTCATCCAGAATTCATAGTTTTGATTGATGATGCCAAGATTGACTAGAAGAGAGTTCAAAGGACCATAGGTGTCAAAGATTGTCCTCATCGTCAATAAGGAGACAAACTGAGGCATTGCCATCGCGACAACAAAGAGAGATCGATAGATGATTTTTCCTTTTATCGCTTTCTTGTTTAGAAGCATGGCTAAGAAGAGACCTCCGAAATAACAGGAGAAAGTTGCAATAGTGGCCCAGATCATCGTCCAGGAGAAGACACTTAACAAGTCTTGAAGGTTAGCTCCTTCTGTAAAGACTCTTTCAAAGGTTGAAAGACCGACCCAGTCTAAGAAGATGTTAAGATTGGCATTAGTGTTGTTGTATCCCTCGGCAGTCACCAGTGAATAGTTAGTGAAGGCGATCAATACCATGAATATCAAGGGAATGATAGTGAAGGCGACTGTTCCTAGGACTGGAACTATAAGACTGGTAATATAGAACTTGGAATTGGCGAGATTATGTATCTCTCTTCTATATGTTTCCACTTCTTTTCTTCCGTTGATTCTAGTCACTGTGTCTACGACTGATTTGTAGTTCAAAAAGTACATGACTAAGAAGAAAACGACTAGGAGGAGAGCGATGATTCCATATAATAACGGCACCCCATTCAATGATTCAGTAGCAGAAAGAATAAAGAAATTCTCAATATCGGCGACTCCTCTTGCGATAAGGAAGGAAGTGATCAGAACCTGAACCAAAAGGAAGAGGATGCCTTTGACGAATTCCTTATAGCACATCAGGGGAATTCCCATCAGGAAGAAGGAAGACACGAGAGCTATCTTTTCTTTTCTTTCGGAAACGTGGAACTGATAGGAGAGATTCACGAAGAAACTCCTGATATTTCTTCCAAAGGTTTTCAAGCCTGCAAGGATGATTGATCTAGGTCTCCCTAAGTCATTGTTTATCTTATAGTTGGTGCTGACATTAAGTTTGAAAGAACTGAAATAGAGGGCTAAAAGAGAGATGTTAAGCAGAGCAAATACGACAGTAGCATCTACCGGAGACAGAGAAATTGCTTTTGAGACAAATGCCTGAATCAGGTTTATTTCTCCGACTAGCAATGCTACGAAGACTGAAAAGACAACTAAGCCTATTTCAACTGCTCCCACAAGGACGTTTCCCATTCCCGGAAGAAGAAAATTAAGAAGCATGGTAAACTTGCGATAATTCGAAGCGCTGTTATAAGTGGGAATCAGGTGTCTGAATGGCTGCTTGAAGAAATAAAGCCTGGTTTTCTTTTCGTGTGTTACTGCTTCTTTCATATTCACCTCTTTATTCTTTATTTGAGTTTTTCGGTAACGGCATCAAACTTGGTCTTGACGGCTTCGGTGCTGACTGCAGTTCCCTTTAAGGCCCACAACTCACTGATGGCGGCATTCATCGGTTTCCAGAAGTTTGACATCTCTTCGATATTGGGCATGGTGATTGAATTATCCAGAGAGTCTTTGAAGACCTGCAGATTTCCTGTCTTGTCATTGCTGACGATGTCATTCATATCGGAAGTATATTCTTTGACACAGGGCAGATAGGATTTCTCATTGAGTCTGACAGCCTGTGAGTCATCGCTGGTCAGATAGTTTGCCAAAGACTGAGCTAAGGCCGGATACTTGGAATATTTGCTTACGGCATAGCACTTGTATCCGCTGAAGGGACGAAGACTGACACCATTTAAGGAAGGAAGAACAGCCAGGCCGACATTTTCAGCTCCGATTGCATCGACGACTGAAGAATAAAGGAAAGGAGAGGAGATGACACCGGCGATGGTCTTGTTTGAAAGCTGTGAAATAGAAGTCTCAGGAGTCATCGAAGAGACAGTATCGGTATAGCTCGAGATGAAGGTAGACCAATTAGCACAGGAAGCTTCAGTTCCGATATCGACTTTGGTCTTGTCTTTTCCGTCATCTCCGAATAAGACGGAATCAGTATTGAGGGCGTAGCAATAATAGGCACCATCCACTTGGAAGTCCCAGGCTATCTTCTTTCCCGAAGTCTTCAAAGAATCAAAGGAGACGACTTCGGAAGAAGTAAGCTGTCTTTTGTCATACATCAGAGTCATCGATTCGGCAGTTATTGGATAACCGTAGACTTTTCCGCCATAGGTGACCGCATTGACGGCTTCTTCAGTATCTCGGTCGATGATGTCGGCTTTGTTATAGACTTCATCGATTAGACCGGCTTTGACAGCACTTGGTATCGTGTCATGAGTGATGCTGGCGATATCGGGCCCGTTTCCAGTCGGAGAGACAGTGCTCATCTTTTCGACAGCGCTCTTCTCAGACTGATCGACTACTTTGACTGTTATCTTGTCAGCGAGCTTATAAGTCTGTTTGTAGTTTCCGATAAATTCGGTTGCCATAGTCTCGATCATTTCGGCATTGGATTCATCTTCCCAGATGGTTAAGGTAATGCCTTCTGATGAGGTATTGTTTCCGCAGCTTCCTAATCCGGTGAGGATAGAAAGTCCGGCGAGGCTGAGACCTAAACCCTTGAATAAATTCTTTTTCATATTTTTTCTCCTTTGTTACTGAATACATCTAAGGCGATTAGAGCCTGTCCCTTATAGTCATATAAAGCCTGATTAACCCATTCATTTCTGGTAGATTTGAATGTTTCATTGATGTATTCCTGACCTTCTTTTGATGTCCAGCAGATGTTTTTTCCTGGAATCCATAAGGGTTCCCAGTAGAAGACACCGTCGATTTTGTTAAGCCGGCAGGCGGTGAGGAATTCTTTTAGAAAATCCTTTTGTCCCTCAGGAGTAAGAGGATAGGGAATATAATGCTTTTTGTCTTTGATGAACTCATCGTTTAAGACTAACTGCTTTTCATTGCCGGAGTATTCAGTCAGGTAGTCGATAGTGGTGAAGGCATATCCTAATTCCATCACCATCACTTTCTTGTGGAATTCTTTTCTGAGGCTGACGAGATTGCTGATGACATCTTTGATAGTTCCGTGATAATAAGGATAGTAGGAAGCTCCGATGATATCGTAATGGACGTGTTTCTTTCTCATTTCATCGAAGAATTCCTGATAGACCTTCTTATCGCAGCTTCTTTCAAGATGAAGGATGATAAGAGATTTCGGATAGACGGTCTTACAGGCCTTTTCTGCGCTTTTGATGAGAGAACATAAGGCAGAATAGTTTCCTCTTTTATTGTCTTTACCCTTGTCGATAAGCTTACCTATTGGCCAGAGCATGCCGTTAGTGATTTCATTTCCTATCTGAATTCCATAGAGAGGGATGTTTTCATTGCTGATGGTTTTCAGTACCTCAAGGGTATAGTCATATATTCTCTTGATCAGTTCTTCTCTGTTGAGACTGGCCCAGTCTTTAGGAATAAACTGCTTTGAGGGATCACACCAGAAGTCGCTGTAGTGGAAGTCGAGGATGATCTTGTATTTTTTCTTCAGGGCCAGTTTTGCCAAGCGGATGAAGTTATCTAAGTCGCAGGTTCCTCCAAGATAGGGCAAGTGGTTTTTTTCAGAATAAGGATTGACCCAGAGACGTATTCTCATATAGTCGACGCCGTTTTCCACAAACTTATCAAGAGGTTCGACTAAGTCACCGTTTTTTCCAAAGTATTTGGCACCGGCGTTTTCTTCTTCGAAGTAAGTCGAAGTATCAATACCGAGAATCATTTCAGAATTCTCCTTTTTTGTGTTCTTTATAGGTGATAGGCTTGTCGTCATCGTTGAATTCGACGACTCTCTTATTGATGTTCTTGTATTTCTCCTTAGTCTCTTCATTGATATGGATGATGTCTTCCTCAGAGCCGACAAACCCACATCGGATACAGTAGTATTCGTGTCTGTCCTCGTCATAGAAGAGATCCATATCGATATCTCTTCTGAAACAGGAGGGACAACGATAGTTCAGTCGGCTTTTCTTACTTTCAGCCATGTTGACATTCCTCCTTTGGATAAGGTCTTCTTCAAAGCCAGACGGTAGATAGGAGAGAAGGCATAACCTTCATTAATGAGACAGGAGTCATTGTCTCCGCCCATAGAGAGCAAGGTTGAGACGTTTGGAATCTTCGCGTAGACTGAAGAGACGTTGTCTTTCTTTATCATTCGGTCTTTATAAGAGAAGCGGATATGGGTGTCTTTCTTTTCTTTGAGACAGCCGAGAATGATTTTGCCCATATCTTCCTGATACTCAGTAGTACCAAAGGCACCGGCAAAGTATTCTTCAATCGTTATTTTTTTCTTGCCGATATCATTGAGGATGTTTCTTTCGATTTTGATGATACCTTTGCCTTTTTCAAACAGGAACTTTGACTGAATGACAACATCCAGGTCACTGAAATGAAGAGTAACGGGGTCGGCTGTTATCAAAGTGTCTTCTCCGACTTTGGAATAAGTGGCAAGAGTCCTTTTAAGACAAAGGTCTATCTCCTCTTTTCCATAGATTACCTTTGCTGATTTGACAGTCCCGGCTCCGGCATAGTGAGTGAAATAACCGGCACGATAATTAGCCTGAATCAGATAAGGATAACTGGCGTCATAGATGTGCTCAGTTCCGATACCGACTTTCCAGTCGAGTTTGGCGGCATAGGGACGGAAATCAATCATGGCACCGCCTTGATTGAAATCAAGGCAGGTCCTCAAGAATGGATCGGCATACCAGAAGTACTGTTTGTCAGAGCCATAGAGAATGTCTTTCCACAAAGCACATTGGGGATCATCAAAGCCTTTGTTTTCCTTGAAGAAATGACCAAACTCTTCCATCGTCATATCGACAAGCTTGCCTTCCTTCTTCAGTTTTCCGTAATAACCTAAACCGTCCTCATATGACTTTTTAAGAAGACTGTAAGGAGCTTCCCAGCGTCCCATCTGATTGAGCCAGCCCGGTCCTACAAAGACCATGTTATAGGAAAAGCCGTCATTGTATTTAGCTAGATGTCTGTATTCGTCGACTAGATTATAGAAATATGGAATTTCATCATTCTCGTAGATCATTCCGCGAAGAACGTTCTGAGGATGAGTTCCGAAATTACTTCCGTTTCCGTCAAAGCAGGCGATGAGATCACGGCTTAAATGAGGAATGCAGACAACACCGCTAAAATCATTCTTGTCGCTGGCCGGACAATGAGTGTTTTCTTTGGAGGCAAACCAAGGTGCCCAAGGTCCTCCGTCGATGAAGGTATACCAGGAATTGTTGCAGGTGTGATAGGCTTTGGGACCTTCTTCCCAGCAGGTAGCGACCGCGCAGATGACACTGGGATATTGTTTTTTGATGTAATTAAGAGTGAAAGCGTCGATATAGTAATCACTGGTGGAAGCAGGATAGAATCCAAATTTTGAGTAGAAAAGAGAAAACACATCATCGACTATCTTCATCTTGTCTTCTTGTGAAAACATCCAGATACAGAAGTCTTTGGTTTTATATTTCTGTCGGAACTGTTCGCAGGGAAGACCTAAAAGAGATAAAGCAATTTCGTCTCCGAACTGGTTGTGGTCATGTTTTGCCAAAGCTACGGCTTCATCGCTGAAGAGGGAGGCATAGGTCATCTGAATGGTGGTTTTAAGACCATTCTTATGAGCGGTATCCTGCTGGAACTTGAAAATCGAGAAGGATTCTGAAAGAAGATTTTTGTTTCCAATATCTTCTTTCTTTCCTTTTCCGGTGATCTTCTCAGCATATTCCGGAGCCATCTCCGGACGATGAATAAGGTTAAGAATGAATTTTTCTTTCATATATTATGCAATTTCTTTGACTAGAGACCAGTCATCATTATGTCCCCAGGCACCGGCGACGCCAGCTCCCCTGATTCCGATAGTGACTTTGGTATTGTCACTGGCGATAACCATATTTGTCAGAGTAGATTCTTCATTTTCTTTTGTTGAATGATAACCATCATTCCAACCGGAGATAATGTCTTTCATATCAGCTGAGTAAGTGACATCACCAACCTTCATGAA
>Ga0172377_10001928_pt1 | contig 21212 bp, 26 predicted proteins | sample Pumphouse3metaG_FD_119749 | JGI IMG/M metagenome (GOLD analysis project Ga0172377, IMG submission 119749) | Leachate microbial communities from a municipal landfill in Southern Ontario, Canada - Pumphouse #3 metaG | ecosystem: Engineered > Solid waste > Landfill > Unclassified | place: Canada...
ATTAGCTTTCTTAAGAGAATCAATATTTACTATTGCACCATCTTCAAAATTAGCACTAATAGCACTCAAAGAAACAACTTGATATTCTTTCTTGAAAGGATAGTTTGAAAATCCTCTACGTGCTAAACGGCGATACAAAGGCATCTGACCGCCTTCGAAGCCAAGACGAGTTCCACCACCTGAACGGGAGTTTTGACCATCATGACCTCTACCACTAGCGCGACCCTTAGAAGAGGCACCACGTCCAACGATAGTTTTCTTTGTATTTGCACCATAAGGTGCTTTAATTTGTCCTAAATTTGCCATTATTACATCTCCTCGACTTTAACAAGGTGACTAATAACATTTACCATACCGAGCATGTCGGGTGTATTGTCAATAATCACACTGCTGTTTCTTTTACCGAAACCGAGAGCTTTAACAGTTTTACGTTGTTTTGGAAGAGTTCCAACAACACTGCCAGTTAATGTAACTTTTAGTTTTTTATCAGCCATATTAACCCCACATCTCTTTTAGAGATTTTCCTCTGTTCTTAGCCATAACGCGAGCATCAAATAAGTGCTCAAATGCGTCAAAAGCAGCCTTTACAGTATTTACAGTATTTTTGGATCCTAATGATTTGCCTAAGATATCTGTGATACCAGCAGCGTCACATAAAGCTCTAACAGCACCACCAGCGATTACACCAGTACCAGGAACTGCTGGTCTAATGAGTACACTAGCGCTTTTGAAATTACCAATACATTCATGAGGAATTGTACCATTCTTCATTGGAACTACAATCATGCTTTCTTTAGCACGATCTACAGCTTTACGAATTGCATCTGTAACGTCATTAGCTTTACCAAAACCATAACCTACTTTACCCTTTTGGTCTCCAACAACAACTAGAGCTGAGAATGAATATCTTCTACCACCCTTAACTACTTTGGAAACACGATTGAGCTTAATAAGCTTTTCAACGTATCCGTCGTTTCTATCTTCTTTTCTTGATCTATCCATGGTGTCCCCCTAGAACTTAACGCCAGCACTGCGGGCGCCATCAGCGATGCTCTTCACGATACCATGATAGAGGTAGCCATTTCTGTCGAATACACAAGTTGTGATATTCTTCTCGATCATCCTCTTACCAATCACCTCGCCAAGCTTAGCGGCATCAGCAACAGTGTTTTTCAAGCCTGTTAATTCAGCTTCAACTGTATTAGCAGAGATCAATGTCTTACCAGCTACATCGTCAATTACTTGAACATACATGTGGTGACTACTACGAAAAACTGTCATCCTCGGTCTGCTGGCAGTACCGGAGATGCTTTTTCTGATATGAAGCTTACGCTTTTTTAGCTTTCTAGCCTTATCAATATTCTTGTCCATCTCTTACCTACCGATTACTTGCCGGATTTACCGACTTTACGACGAATAACTTCATTCTCATATTTAACACCTTTACCTTTATAAGGTTCTGGAGCTCTTAGGGAACGAATTTCAGCAGCTGTTTTACCAACTAACTGTTTATCTATAGCAGAAACAACAACTTTATTCTGTGTTTCACAAACAATAGTTACACCTTCTGGGATAACATATTCAATGATAGTAGAATAACCTAGGTTTAAAACTAATAAGTTTTTCTTCAATTCAGCTCTATAACCAACACCGTTGATCATTAAAGTCTTTGAGAAACCTTTAGTAACACCTTCAATCATATTATTTAATAATTGACGGTACAAACCATGATAGCTTTTACTTGCTTTAGATTCGTCTTTGCGAGTTACAACGATCTGTTCTTTCTGAACATCGAATGCAACTTCTTCACGGAAAGCCTGTGTTAATTTGCCCTTAGGACCTTCAACAGTTATCACTCCGTCTTTTACAGTTACTTTAACCCCAGCAGGTAGTGCTACGGGCATTTTACCAATACGCGACATTTGTTACCTACCTTACCAAATAGTACAGATCAGTTCACCACCAATCATTTGTTCTGAGGCCTTCTTACCTGTAATAACGCCAGTGGAAGTAGAAACTACTACAACACCATGACCATTAAATACACGAGGCATGTTACGATAGCCACAATATACACGACGACCAGGTGTTGAAACACGCTTGATGCCATGAAGTACTGGACTCTGATTATCATCATATCTTAAGAATACACGAATATTTGATACGCCATCTTTTGTAACTTTTTTAAAGTTCTTTACATAGCCTTCATTTTTAAGAATTTTAACTATTTGAAGTTTCATCTTTGAAGTGGAAATATCTACTTTCTCGTGCTTTGCTTGACTAGCATTTCTTATCTTAGTCAGCATATCTGCAATTGGATCACTTACAGCCATAATTATCTCCTACCAACTTGACTTGGTTACGCCAGGAATCTGACCTTCACTTGCCAATTTACGAAAGCATATTCGGCACATATCGAATTTGCGCATGTAACCATGAGGTCTTCCGCAAATCTTACAACGGTTATATTGTCTTGTACTAAATTTAGGTTCTTTTTGAGCCTTAATAATCAATGATTTTTTAGCCATTTAATCTTACCCCTATTTAGCGAATGGCATGCCCATTAATCTTAATAGAGCACGACCTTCTTCGTCGGTTTTAGCCGTAGTAACGATTGCGATATTTAGACCGCTGATGCGTTCAATTTTATCGAAGTCAATTTCAGGGAAAACAATCTGTTCGGTAATACCTAGAGAGTAGTTTCCGTGACCATCAAATGCATGAGTTTTTACACCCTTGAAGTCCTTAACACGAGGAAGAGCAATTGAAATAAGTCTTTCTAGGAAATACCACATATTGTCACCACGAAGGGTAACCATAGCTCCAATTTCCTGTCCTTCTCTAAGTTTGAAGTTAGCGATAGACTTTCTTGCTTTTGTCTTTACAACATGCTGACCTGTAATCTGCTCTAATTCTTTTACTGCTGCATCTAGAAGTTTCTTGTTAGCAACTGCTTCGCCAACTCCTACACTTACAGTAATTTTTGTTAAAGCTGGGATCTGCATAACTGAACTGTATCCGAACTCTTTGTGTAGAGCAGGTGCAGCTTCTTCAAAATATTTTGTTTTGAAGTTTGGTACAAACTTTTCTTCCATTAGAGTACTTCCCCAGTTTTCTTTGCAAAACGAACTTTCTTTCCGTTTTCGTCGAACTTGTAGCCTATCTTGCTGATCTTACCATCCACTACTAGTGAAAGGTTAGAAATAGCAATTGGAGCTTCAATATCAATGATACCGCCCTGGTCTTGCTGACTGCGCTTCTTAACTGTTTTCTTAACTAAGTTAGCGCCCTGGACGATAGCCCTGTTTGTGTTAGGGTTCACCTTAACGATTTTACCAACAAGACCTTTGTCTTTGCCGGTCATAACCATTACGGTGTCGTTCTTTTTTAGCTTCATAGCTTCTTTTCTCCTACAACACTTCCGGTGCTAGTGAAACAATCTTCATATAGCCATTTCTGAGCTCACGAGCTACAGGGCCAAAGATTCTCTTACCGCGGGGGTTATTGTTGGCATCAATGACAACACATGCGTTATCATCGAACCTGATATAGGTACCGTCAGGTCTTCGGTATTCCTTTTTTGTGCGTACAACAACTGCTTTCAAAACATCGCCTTTTTTGATGGCGCCGTTTGGAAGAGCACTCTTGACAGCAACTACTACAATATCACCAACACTAGCAACGTATCTATGGCTACCGCCCAGGACTTTAATAACCTGGACGCGCTTAGCACCACTATTGTCGGCAACGTTTAAATAACTTTGCATTTGTACCATGACGTTTCTCCTTGCTTAACGAGCACGCTCGACGACTTGAACTAAGCGCCAGCACTTGTCTTTGCTAATATGACGACATTCAACAACACGAACTGTGTCGCCTTCATGAGCATCATTCTTTTCGTCATGAGCCTTTACCTTTTTGGTAACGGACACATACTTTTTATACAAAGGATGAAGGCTTCTAGTCTGGATTGCAACTACAATAGTTTTATCCATTTTTTCACTAACAACCTTTCCTGTAAAAGTCTTTTTTCTTACTTCCATCTATCTCGCGCCTCTCTTAGTTTGCGGATGTGCGAATGCCTAAAGCATTTTCGTGGATTAGTGTGTTCAATCTAGCGATCTGTCTCTTAACTGTTCTAATAGCTAGAGGGTTTTCAACATGACCAAGAACCCTATCCATACGAATGTCTAAATACTGCTTGCGAAGCTCATCACGTTTTGCGATTTGTTCCTCAAGTGTAAGGTCTTTGAATGAATTCTTCATTGTTTACTCCATCTCTCTTCTAGTTACAATTTTAGTCTTGATTGGTAATTTAGCAGCAGCTAGTGTTAAAGCTTCACGTGCTAGTGCTTCATCAACACCACCCATCTCGAACATAATTGCTCCCTTCTTAACAACAGCTACCCAACCTTCTGGATTACCTTTACCTTTACCTTGTCTTGTTTCAGCAGGTTTTTTAGTATAAGGCATATCTGGGAAGATTCTAATCCAAACTTTACCACCACGCTTAACGTGACGAGTCATTGCAATACGGGAAGCTTCAATCTGACGGTTTGTGATCCATTTAGCTTCACAAGCCATCAATCCGATTTCACCAAATGCAATAGTGTTTCCACGATGAGCAACACCATCTCTAGTGCCTCTATGCTTTTTTCTATGAATGATTCTTTTAGGACTAAGCATTATTAACTCCTTGCCTGTTTTGGTGAAGCTTTCTTAACTAAGCCGCCAGCGTCATTCTTTTTAGCATGCTCATAGATTTCACCATTGAACACCCAAACCTTGATACCGATAGCACCAAATGTTGTGTTTGCAGTTGCTACACCGTAATCTATGTCAGAACGTAATGTATGTAGAGGAACGCGTCCTTCTTTCATCCATTCTGAACGAGCAATTTCTGCGCCGCCAAGACGACCTGAACATTTAATTTTCACACCCTGAACACCACTCTGCATTGCTTTAGAAACAGCCATCTTCATAACTCTTCTGAAAGAACCACGAGATTGTAGTTGTTTTGCAACATTCTGAGCGATAATCGAAGCATTACCTTCAGGCTTCTTAATTTCTTTAATCTTGATCTGTACTTTTTTGTTAGAAATCTTTTGAAGTCTAGCACCAAGCTTTTCAACGTTAGAGCCCTTGGAACCAATAATGATACCAGGACGACTTGTTGTGATCACGATAGTTACACGCTGAGGCTTACGGATGATTTCAACATCTGCAATATCAGCACCTTGAACTTCTGGACAACCAAGAAGAGTCTTCTTTAATAAAAGGTCTTCATGTAATGTAGGTGCATATTCTTTAGGATCTACATACCATTTTGATTTCCAAGTTTTATTGACTCCGAGGCGGAGTCCAATAGGATTAACTTTCTGGCCCATTTATTCCCCCAAGTTAGCTTTTTCGTCAACGACGACTGTGATGTGAGACATTCTCTTTAAAAGAATATCACGTCTACCATGGGATCTAGGCCAAACACGTTTCAAACGTGGACCTTCATCTACCATCAACATTGTTACATAAAGAGAATCTTCATCCAATTTACTGTTAACGTTCATAGCATTTGCACCAGCACTCTGCAAAACATTTAATAAAAGCTTTGCGCCTTTCTGAGGCATTGCCTCTAGAATAGCTACAGCTTCTACATAAGGTTTTCTTCTAATAAGGTTTGCGATTGGGCGAACTTTAGTTGGAGAAATATTAAGATATTTTGCTACGGCTCTATAACCTGTTACGTTTTTCATACCTTACCTTACCTTTTCTTCTTATCAGATGCCGCATGACCACGGAATATTCTTGTAGGAGCAAACTCACCGAGCTTGTGTCCAACTAGATTTTCTGTTACATACACTGGAATCCAAGTCTTACCGTTATAAACGGAAATTGTAATTCCAACCATTTGAGGGATGATCGTAGAAGCACGTGAATACGTCTTGATCATCTGATTACTGCCAGTTTTGCTAGCTTCTGTAACCCTTTTTAAAAGTCTTTCTTCAATAAAAGGGCCTTTTTTGATTGATCTTGCCACTTTCTACTCCTACTTACTTCGTTTCTTAACGATAAACTTAGTTGAAGGTTTCTTACTAGAACGAGTTTTGCCACCCTTAGTTGGTTTACCCCAAGGAGTAACAGGTTGACGACCACCGTTTGTACGACCTTCACCACCACCATGTGGGTGATCAACTGGGTTCATTACAACACCACGTACTTTAGGACGTCTACCTAAGTGTCTGCTCTTACCAGCTTTACCTAAGTTTATGTTCATGTGATCTTCATTACCTAATTGACCTAATGTTGCATAACATTCGCCGAAGATAAGTCTCATTTCACCTGAAGGTAATTTTACTGTTACATAGTCACCGCTTTTAGCTACAATTGATGCACCCAAACCAGCACTACGAACTAATTGACCACCACGACCAAGTGTTACTTCAATATTAAATACTTGAACACCTAATGGAATATTCTTCAAAGGAAGAGCATTACCCATTGTTAAAGGAGCTTCTGGTCCACTAACTACAGTAGATCCAACAGTGATTCCTTTTGGTGCTAACATGTAACGTTTTTCACCATCAGCATAGAATACCAATGCGATGTTTGCGCTACGGTTAGGATCGTATTCGATTGTTTTAACTGTGCCAGGGATACCAATTTTATTACGTTTAAAATCGATTACACGATATGCACGTTTGTGACCACCACCTCTACGACGTATACTAATTCTACCACCAGCACCACGACCAGCGTTTTTATTTAAACCTGATGTTAATGCTTTGTTTGGCTTGTTAGTTGTCAATTCATCAAATACTAATGTAGTCTTTTGACGAAGAGCTGGAGTGTTTGGTTTATAAGATTTTAATGCCATTTTTCCAATTTCTCCTTAAACGCCTTCGATAGCTTGGATGGTATCACCCTTAGCTAAAGTTACGATTGCCTTTTTCCAGTTACCAGTAGTACCTTTAATAGCACCACCTTTTCCTCTAGAGTATTTAGGCTTTCCTTTTACTACCATTACATTACACTTTTCAACTGTTACATCAAATAACTCTGCAACTGCAGCTGTTACATCATGCTTGTTAGCTCTTTGGCTTACTTCAAAAGTGTATTTTTTGCTTTCCCCTTCGCGAGCGAAATTAGATTTCTCACTCAAGATAGGTGCAACAATTACTTCATCTGCTCTCATCTCTGGGTCCCCTTATTTGTCGCCGTAGAAGTTATTCAAGTTCAAAGCGGCAGTTTCCATAACAATGATCTTTCTTGCATAAAGAAGTTCTTTAGAAGATAGTCTGTTATAGGAAAGTACATGCAAGTAAGGAATGTTCTTTGCAGCACGACGTACTAGTACATCGTCATCCTTGAGAATAAGAGTTGTTCTATTCTCTTCGCACTTGAAGTTCTTCAGGATTTCAGCGAGGTCTTTGGTTTTGCCGTTTTCACTAGTAAAATCCTCAATAACTACCAAGCGTTCATCTTTAACGCCTAAAGAAAGAAGACTTCTCATTGCGAGACGTTTCATCTTCTTAGGTAATTGGTAACTATAATCACGAGGTTTAGGTCCGAAAATTGTACCACCACCAACATGTACAGGAGATTTTTTATCACCAAAACGTGCATTACCAGTTCCCTTCTGCTTGAAAGGCTTAGTATTGCTGTAATTGACCTCAGCACGGGTCTTTGTGCTTGCTGTACCAACACGGCGGTTAGCAAGCTCATTGTTTACGGCATAATATATGCTACCATCACTAACTTCACAGTTAAAAACTTTTTCATTTAACTCAATAGTTTTGATTTCGCTACCGTTAGTAGAAAAGACTTTATATTCCATATCTCACACCTACTTCTTTATCGCTTTCTTAACGATGACAACGCTCTGAGATGGACCAGGAATAGCACCCTTAACCATTAATACTTGCATGCCTTCATCAACACGAACGACTTTCAAATTCTGTGAAGTGGTTTGTACACCACCCATTCTACCAGCCATGTGGCGACCTTTGAAAACACGTGATGCATCAGCTGCCATAGCAGTACCACCGATGTCTCTGTGGAACTTTGAACCGTGAGTTGCACGTCCACCCTTCATACCGTGGCGTTTCATACCACCAGCGAATCCTTTACCCTTTGAGGTACCTGTTACATCTACGAACAATGCGTCGTTGAATACATCAACTCCGAGTTCGTCACCTACTGTAACTTCCTTATCATAATTGCGGATTTCTACAAGGTTCTGTTTTGGTTCACATGTGTCCTTGAATTGTCCTGCGTAAGGTTTGGTAATGGTGCTTTTTTTCTTGTCAACTGAACCAAGAACAACAGCTGAATAACCATTCTTCTCTTCTGTTCTTTGACCAACTACAACATTGCCCTCAAACTTTATTACTGTCACAGGAGTTAATCTGCCTTGAGCATCAAATACCTGTGTCATTCCAACTTTTTTGCCGATAAGCCCTAACATTTCTTACCTCACCTCTTTACTGTTTAATCTCTACATCAACGCCAGCAGGGAGCTCAAGTTTCATGAGCGCATCCATTACTTGTGAAGTAGGATCTAAAATGTCAATAAGACGCTTGTGTGTTCTCATTTCAAACTGCTCACGGGCCTTTTTATTGACATGGGGCGATTTCAAGACAGTGTACTTATTGATACGAGTTGGTAGAGGTACCGGACCTGATACTGTAGCACCGGCTTTTACAACTGTCTGAACGATTGCGTTTGAACTTTGTTCTACTAGTTCAACATCAAAACCTCTCAATCTAACTCGAATTCTTTCTTTAGCCATTATTCCTCCAAAAAACGGGCCTTGTCAGCATTTATTTTAACTGACAAGACATTCGCTCATAGAATTATTCGATGATTTCAGTAACCTGGCCAGAAGCAACGGTTCTACCACCTTCACGCATAGCGAAGCGAAGACCTTTGTCCATAGCAACAGGGTGAATCAATTCAACTGTAAATGTTGTGTTATCACCAGGAAGAACCATCTGCTTATCTGCAGGAAGTTCTACAGCACCTGTAATATCAGTTGTACGGAAGTAGAACTGAGGGCGGTAGCCTGTGAAGAATGGTTTGTGACGACCACCTTCTTCCTTGTTTAATACATATACAGTACCTGTAAACTTCTTATGAGGAGTAATTGATTTAGGAGCAGCTAATACCTGACCACGAACAACTTCCTTCTTATCGATACCACGAAGAAGAGCACCAATGTTATCACCAGCTTGACCTTCATCTAGAAGTTTATTGAACATTTCAATACCAGTTACAACAGTATCCTGTGTATCTTTGATACCAATGATTTGGATGTTATCGTTGATGTGAAGTACACCACGTTCGATACGACCTGTTACAACAGTACCACGACCTGAAATTGAGAAAATATCTTCAATAGGCATTAGGAAAGGCATATCAACATCTCTCTTTGGAAGAGGGATATATGAATCCATTGCATCTAATAATTCTTGAATACATTTTGTTTTTTCAGGATCTTCAGGGTTGTTTAGAGCTTCAAAAGCTGAGCCAGCGATTACAGGACAGTTTTCACCATCATAACCGTTAGAATCTAATAATTCTCTCATTTCTTCTTCTACTAATTCAATCAAATCTGGATCGTCAACTTGATCAGTTTTGTTAATGAATACAATAATTGAAGGAACGCCAACCTGACGAGCTAATAAGATATGCTCTTTAGTTTGTGCCATAGCACCATCAGTTGCAGCTACTACGATAATAGAACCATCCATCTGAGCAGCACCAGTAATCATATTCTTGATGTAATCTGCGTGTCCAGGACAGTCAACGTGTGCATAGTGTCTGTTATCTGATTGATATTCAACGTGACGTGTGTTGATTGTGATACCGCGTTCTTGTTCTTCTGGTGCATTATCAATTGCATCATAAGCTAGTGCCTTATCGCCAAATTTTTTAGCACAATAAAGTGTAATTGCTGCGGTTAGAGTTGTCTTACCATGGTCTACGTGACCAATTGTTCCAACATTAACATGAGGCTTAGTTCTCTCAAACTTCTCTTTAGCCATCTCTTTCCTCCTTGTGCCGAAACATAGTCGGTCACAAAAAAAATTAATATGTGCTTATAAAGGTAAAAACCTTTATACTTGCATTGAGACAAACTAAAATCTAGCCATACTTTTGAAAGAGGAATCCAGAGGTCGAAAAGCCTCAAAGGGCTAGCCGACATAGCATAAGTTTGAAAAAAAACTCATATTCTGGAACCATCAATCGACTGTAAGGGTCAATTTGTTTGGCTCGCTATCACATAAGAAGGACTCAAGTCGCTTCTTAGTGAACCTTGATTAATATATATAAATCAGAATTTATTGTCAACCCATGACTTAGTGTTCCATAAATAGCTAAGTATAAGGATTTAGAAATATTTAAAACTCATATTTTTGAGTGTGTATTTTAAGCCCTTAAAAGCCTAATTTTTTTAATCATATGGACTATTTGTTAATTTTTTACACTCATAGACAATAAAATAAAAAAATATTTATTTTTTTGTAATTTCTCTTATTTTAATAAGATTTTTATAATATTTGTACTATTTCAACATGAGAGTTTGAAAATTGAGGATTTTCAAAGTTCATCATGAAAAATAATGAATCATTCTCTCTCTCAATTTTTTGATATTTTGTACTGGAAACATATTCTGTATAATTGAAGATGATCTGTGATGTCATTTACAGATTTGAAGAATAAAATAAATCTCTCACTACTTTTCTGACAAATTAAAAATTCAAAGAAAACAACGAAGGAGAGAGGGCAAAAAAAATAGTCACATGGTTCCGAAGAACCAAATGACTTATTTTTGCGTAAAACAAAATTACCATCTGAAATGAGAGAAAGCTTTGTTTGCGTCTGCCATTCTGTGTGTATCTTCTTTCTTTTTGAAAGCAGCACCAGTGTTAGCATAAGCATCTAGAATTTCACTAGCAAGCTTTTCACCCATTGAGTGACCATTTCTAGATCTAGCAGCTGCAATAACCCATCTCATTGCAAGAGCTTCACTACGATTAGCATTAACTTCAGTAGGAACCTGATATGTTGATCCACCAACACGTCTGCTCTTTACTTCTACTAATGGTTTTACATTCTCTAGTGCTTTTAAGAATACTTCTAGAGCATCTTCACCAGATTTAGTTTTAACAGTTTCTAATGCTGTATAAACAATTTTTGTACTTACTGATTTTTTGCCATCAACCATCATATGACGGATGAATTTTTCAACGGTAACATTACCAAATCTTGCATCAGGTAAAATATCACGCTTAGCAGCGGTTTTTCTTCTTGACATTTTCTATTTCTCCTTATGCTTTTGGCATCTTAGCACCATATTTAGATCTACTTCTCTTACGATCAGTAACACCCAAAGTATCTTTAGCACCACGAACGATGTGATAACGTACACCAGGTAAATCCTTAACACGTCCACCACGAAGTAAAACTACTGAGTGTTCCTGTAGGTTATGACCAATACCAGGAATATAAGCGGTTACTTCAATACCGTTTGACAAACGAACACGAGCTACCTTTCTTAAAGCAGAGTTAGGTTTCTTAGGAGTTACAGTCATAACTCTTGTACAAACACCACGCTTTTGAGGGCAGTTTTCTAAAGCAGGAGACTTAGTTTTGTTAACTTGAGTACTTCTACCTTTTCTAATTAGCTGATTAATAGTAGGCATCTTTTGGACACACTCCCTTAATTATATTGCGATCCACGGTCTTTCTCACATAAAACGGGATCTATACACTTATTACTAAGCGTATTTCCATGAAAAACACAGCCAGCATGAACACCACCAAGCATTTAACAAATAACACACCAAAGACTTGCTATGCCAACAGGCATAACAAATCATCTTCAATGTTATTAAGCTTTGGTTGAGTCAACCATATTTCTCGAATTACCATCTTCTATACCCATCTCAGTAGCCATCGCTTCACGACGTTTTGCTACCTGCTGTTCTTCAGCTACCTGAGTGTTCTCAAGTAAAGCTTCATCAGCTAGATGAACATTTCTATATTTCTTCATACCAGTACCTGCAGGAATCAAATGTCCAATAATAACATTTTCCTTCAAGCCACGTAACTCATCCTTTTTACCTGCAATTGCGCTTTCTGTCAAGACCTTAGTTGTCTCCTGGAAAGAAGCTGCGGATATAAATGAATCAATAGCAAGTGCAGCACGAGTGATACCTAACAGTAGAGGTTTAGCAATAGCTGGTTGTCCACCTTCAGATTCAACTCTGTGGTTTTCAGTTCTGAATGAGTGTTTATCAACTTGTTGACCATGTACATAACTTGTATCACCAGCGCTGATAATCTCAACTTTTCTTAGCATCTGTCTAACAATAATACCTAAGTGCTTATCATTGATATCTACACCCTGCATTCTGTAAACTTCTTGTACTTCATTTACTAAGAAAGATTGTAGTGCATTTTCACCAAGTATTTCAAGAATGTCATGTGGACTAATTGCGCCATCACATAATGGTTCACCAGCTTCAACAGTATCTCCATCTCTTACAAGCATGTGCTTGCTTAATGGAACTAAATGTTTGTAGCTATGACCGTAAGCGTCATTAATTCTAACAATTCTCTTACCCTTAGAAACACTCTTTTCTACCTTGCCAGTCTTTTCATCCTTAGCAGTACCAACCATCTCAACAATACCTGATACCTGGGCAAGAACAGCGATGTTCTTAGGTCTACGAGCTTCAAATAATTCACCAACACGAGGAAGACCACCAGTAATATCGGCTGTTTTTGTTCCACTCTTTAGAAGTTTAGCAATACTTTGACCAATTGATACTTTCTCGTTATCTTCGCATAGCAAATATGTTGCACCTGGTAATTGATAAACTGCAAGTTCATCGCCCTTACCATCTTTCTTACTGGTAATAACAATAGTAGGCTGCAAAGTTTCAAGAGCGTGTTCTGTGATCTTTCTTTCGATATTACCTGTTTCTAGGTTTTTCTCTTCGATCAATGTGGAACCAGTCTTGATATCTCTGTAGTTAACATAACCTGAAGCTTCACAGATGAATGGTTCACTGAATGGGTCAAAACTAGCAATAGGAGAACCAGCTTCAATTAACTGACCAATCTGAATGCTCTTTTCTAATTCACTACCAATTCTGATAACAGCTTTTTCTGTTTTGTTAACAATAACAACTCTATCATTTATCTCTCTAACTCTACCGTTATAAGCTGAAACAACTACCTTATCGTTTTTAACGTACATAGGCATGCCTTTAGCTACAACGCCACCATCTTTTACCAATAACTTTTCATAGTCTCCCTTCTTGATTTCATTAACTACCATGTCGTAGCTCAAGAAACCTTTACGAGAGAATACTCTAACACCATCTTCCTCTCTAACAACCTTCTTACCGGTGATATCATCGATAATGATTGGAGATTTGAATGACAATGTATTATTTTCACTTGAAGTAGAAGCAGTACCACCAACGTGGAATGTTCTCATGGTCAACTGTGTACCAGGCTGACCAATAGATTGAGCAGCGATTGTTCCTACAGCTTCACCAATTTGAACTGATGCATTGGTTGCAAGGTTACGTCCGTAACACTTTCTACAAACACCATGTTTTGCTTCACAGGTAAGAACAGTTCTTAAGAATACTTTTTCTATTCCTGCTTCTTCAATTAATTTTGCATTAACTTCGTTAATTTCTTCATTTGCTGGAGCAAGTACTTCACCTGTAAATGGATGAAGAACATCTTCAACTGGGCAACGGCCAACTAGACGATCGCTCAATGATTCGATGATATCATCACCGTCTTTGATAGCAGATCTCCAAATACCGTTAATTGTATGACAGTCATCTTCATTGATAACAACATCTTGTGAGATATCAACCAAACGACGAGTCAAATAACCAGCTTCAGCAGTTTTAAGAGCTGTATCGGATAGACCTTTACGAGCACCATTTGTTGAAATAAAGAACTCGATGATTGAAAGACCTTCTTTAAAGTTTGATTTAATTGGGAATTCAATAACATCACCAGTAGGTTTAGCCATCAATCCACGCATACCACCAAGCTGTCTGATCTGAGTCTTACTACCACGGGCACCAGAGTCAGCCATCAAGAACAAGGAGTTGAATCCATGTTGATCTTTCTTTAGCTCGCTCATTAGCTCGTCAGCTAATTTATCATTAGCATCAGTCCATACCTCAATAACACGGTTATAACGTTCATTCTGAGTGATACTACCACTGTCATATTGAGCTTTAATCTCAGCATGCTTTGCATTAGCGTCAGCCATAATAGCTGCCTTACCATCAGGAATGATCATATCTGATAAACCAATTGTTGCACCAAATACTGTAGCAAACTTGAACCCAACGTCTTTTACTGCGTCAAGAAGTTTAACTGCAACAGAGTTTTTGTTCTCTTTGATGGTGTTACCAATAAGTTTTTTCAACTCTTTATCACCAAGACAAGCATTCTGGAAAGGAATAACAGCAGGAAGTACAGAGTTAAAGATTACTCTACCAGCGGTAGTTTTGATCTTCTGTCCGTCAGCCAACTTGTATCTGATCATAGCATTGTATGATAATGTTCCACTATCAATAGCTAATTCCAGTTCAGAAATATTGTCATAGAAATGGTTCTCACCCTTTGCACCTGGCATCTCTCTAGTTAAATAGTTAACACCAAGAACCATATCCTGTGATGGGAATGCAATTGGTTTACCATTAGCTGGATCAAGTAGGTTTGTTGCACTCAACATAAGAGTCCAACATTCAAGTTGAGCTGCTGATGTAAGTGGAATATGGATAGCCATCTGGTCACCATCAAAGTCAGCATTAAATGCGTGACATACCAATGGGTGAAGTTTGATTGCCTTACCATCAACCAATACAGGTTCGAAAGCTTGAATACCTAATCTATGAAGGGTCGGAGCACGGTTCAACATAACAGGATGTTCACGTACTACATCATCAAGGATGGACCATACTTCATCTGTTTCTTGTTCAACTAAGTTCTTAGCCTTCTTGATATTATATACAACACCTTTCTGTACGAGTTTCTTCATGATGAAAGGCTTGAATAATTCAAGAGCCATCTTTGAAGGAACACCACACTGGTGCATTCTTAGTTCAGGACCAACAACGATAACGGAACGACCACTGTAGTCAACACGTTTACCTAGAAGGTTCTGTCTAAATCTACCATTCTTACCTTTAAGCATATCAGATAGAGATTTAAGAGCTCTGTTATTAGCACCACGAACAACTCTTTTTCTCTTTGAGTTATCGAACAATGCATCAACAGCTTCCTGTAACATTCTCTTTTCGTTTCTGATGATGATATCAGGAGCATGTAACTGTATAAGTCTAGATAGACGGTTGTTACGGTTGATCAAACGACGATATAAGTCATTCAAATCGGAAGTCGCAAAACGACCACCATCCAACTGTACCATCGGACGTAAGTCTGGTGGAATTACAGGGATAACAGTAAGAATCATCCATTCTGGTTTGTTGATTGAGTTTCTGAAGCTTTCACAAACTTCAATTCTCTTGTATAAGTGCTTGTCAGTCTTACCTTCTTTAGCTCTCATTTCATCACGAAGTTCATAAGATAACTTCTCAAGGTCGAGATTTTTCAAAAGTTCACGAACTGCCTCAGCACCCATGCCGGCTTTGAAACCGTCACCATACTGCTCTCTAGCTTCATAATATTCTTCTTCACTTAAAATCTGTTTGTCTTTAAGTTCAGTATCATTAGCCTGAATAACAATATATTTTTCATAGTACAATACACTTTGAAGAGCTGATCTTGAAATATCTAGCAACAAACTCATTCTTGAAGGAACTGAGCGGTAATACCAGATATGAGATACAGGAGATGCTAATGTAATGTGGCCCATCCTTTCACGACGAACCTTTACATTAGTAACTTCAACACCACAACGGTCACAAACAACACCCTTATAACGGATGGATTTGAATTTACCGCAGTAACATTCCCATTCTTTTGTTGTACCAAATATTTTTTCACAGAACAATCCGTCTCTTTCAGGACGCAATGTACGGTAGTTGATAGTCTCTGGTTTTTTAACTTCACCATATGACCAAGCTTTAATCTGTTCAGGTGAGGCTAATTTTATAGTAATACTATCGAAGTCTTGAATTTCTTTCATATCCGTTTTACTCCTGATTAGTTAAGAGGTTGTTTCTCTTTCTTAGCGATTAATTCTTCATCCCTTTCGGTCAGAGGAACTTGTCTACCATTATTGTCGTAGACGGACATATCTAAAGCAAGACCACGTATTTCTTGTACAAGAACATTGAATGCTTCAGGCATACCAGCAGCAGTAGCAGGTTCACCTTTAACAATGCTTTCATAAATCTTTACACGACCTGTCATATCATCAGACTTGATGGTCAACATTTCCTGTAGAGTATTAGCAGCACCATAAGCTTCAAGAGCCCATACTTCCATTTCTCCGAGTCTCTGACCACCGAATTGAGCTTTACCACCCAATGGTTGTTGTGTAACTAGAGAATAAGGACCGGTAGCACGTGCGTGCATCTTGTCATCAACAAGGTGATGCAACTTAAGGTAATAAATGTAACCACAGAATACTGGGTTAACAAATGGAACACCTGTTCTACCATCATACAATGTCTGTTTACTATTTCTTGGTAATCCAGCTTCTTCCATCTTGTCTTCAATTTGATCCATTGAAGCACTCTGGAATACAGGAGATGAATACCATTCGTCTAGTGCTACAGCAGCCCAACCTAATTGAGTTTCCATTAACTGACCGATGTTCATACGAGATGGAACACCAAGTGGGTTAAGACAAACATCTAAAGTTGTACCGTCAGCCATGTAAGGCATATCTTCTTCAGGAAGGATTCTTGAAACAACACCCTTATTTCCGTGACGACCAGCCATCTTATCACCCTGACGTAGCTTTCTCTTAGTTGCAACCAAAACCTTAACGGATTCGTCTACACCTGCAGGAAGCTCATCGCCGTTGTCTTTTGTAAGACGTTGGACATCGATAACTGTACCAGAAGTACCATGAGGTACTTTAAGGGATGAATCTCTTACTTCTTTTGCTTTCTCACCAAAGATAGAGTTAAGAAGTTTGAATTCAGGAGTTGTATCACCTTCACTCTTAGGAGTAACTTTACCAACCAAGATTGCTCCAGGTTTAACAAAAGTACCAATTCTAACAATACCTTCTTCATCAAGCTGTTCAAGCATTTTTTCACTTGTATTAGGGATGTCGTTGGTTAGTTTTTCAGGTCCTAACTTTGTCTCTCTTACATCAATTGTATATTCTTTGATATGGATTGATGTGAAGATATCATCTCTAACAACTTTTTCACTGATAAGAACAGCATCTTCATAGTTGTAACCATTCCAAGGAACGAATCCAACAAGAATGTTACGACCTAAAGCTAATTGACCTTGTTGAGTTGCAGGACCATCAGCAAGAACAGCACCAGCTTTCACTCTCTGACCTTTTTCCACAATTGGTTTTTGGTTGAGACATGTATCTTGGTTGGTTCTTGAGAACTTCTGCATTTCATAAGAATCTACGATTCCTTCAATGTCAACATCGTCTGGTTTGATGATTACATGAGTTGATGAAACATATTCAACAACACCTGCTCTCTTTGCTTTTACAAGTACACCAGAGTCGTAAGCTGTTTTACCTTCCATACCGGTACCAACACGAGGAGTTTCAGGGAATACTAGAGGTACAGCCTGTCTCTGCATGTTTGATCCCATCAAAGCACGGTTTGCATCATCGTGTTCTAGGAATGGAATCAATGAAGCGGCAACAGAAATAACCTGTTTAGGGCTGACATCCATGTAAGCAATTTCTTTGGCAGTACGAGTACCGTAGTCACCACTCTTTCTTACAGGAATATCTTCTTCTTGGAAGTTACCATCTTTATCAATTTCAGCAGATGCCTGAGCGATGAAATATTTTTCTTCGTCATTTGCATCTAAGAATTTATATTCTTTCTGAGCAACACCATCTATAACTTTTCTATAAGGAGTTTCAAGGAAACCGTACTTATTGATTCTTGTATAGTTAGCGAGGGAAAGGATAAGACCAATGTTTGGACCTTCAGGAGTTTCAATAGGACACATTCTACCGTAGTGAGTGTAGTGTACATCACGAACCTGGAAACCAGCTCTATCTCTTGATAGACCACCTGGGCCTAAAGCAGTAAGTCTTCTTTTATGTGTTAATTCAGCAAGTGGATTGATTTGGTCCATGAACTGTGATAGCTGAGATGATCCGAAGAATTCTTTAAGCGCAGCAATAATAGGCTTGATTGAGATCAAGTCTGAAGGCTTTGAGCTTTCTGATTCCAAGTTCATTCTATCTTTAGCAATTCTTTCCATACGTGAGAATGCACTCTTCAATGAATTTTCTAATAACTCACCAACACATCTAACACGTCTGTTTCCCAAATTATCAATATCATCAATATGGTAAATGGAATCATCTTGTTTGCTATAAACTTTGATTAAGTAATCCATTGTATTGATGATGTCTGGTGTTTCTAGAATAGTACAAGAAGTATCTTCTTCACCATCTTCATCTAGTTTTGCACCAAATTTTTTGTTGAATTTATAACGACCAACAGCACCTAAATCATAACGGCGTTCACTCATGAACATGCCAGGAAGATCTTTTTCAGCTCTTTCAATTGCAATCATCTCACCAGGTTGTAAAATCTGATAGATGTGAGAAAGTACAGCTTCTTTTGTTGGTTCATCATTTTCGTCAACTACTAGGTTTGAAGATGCTTCAATTTCCAAACAATTTAAAATTGCTTCATGCTGAAGTGTATCTTCTGATTCTAGGTCAACTAATTCTAGTTCTTTAAAACCCTTTGAAATTAAATCATCAATTTCATGTGGGTGAAGTTCTGCACCAGCCTTCATGTAAATCAAGTTTACATTCTCGCCGTCATCATTGACTTCATTTACCCATAAGTCTGTTGCAAGGTAGCGTGATTCAATTGAATCCTTAACTTCCTGATTATTATTCAATGCAACAATCTCGGTTTTATAGAAACTTTTAATAATTTTTTCACGAGTATTGATACCAAGAGCTCTTAGGAATAATGATCCCAAGATCTTTTTCTTTCTATCAATCTTTGTGTAAATAGCTTTTTTCTTTTCGTCAATTTCAAATTCCAACCATGAGCCACGGTAAGGAATAATTCTTGATGAGTAAACATCTTTTTCGTAAGAGAAAATGACACCAGGAGAACGGTGGATCTGTGAAACTACAACTCTTTCAGCACCATTGATAATGAAGGTACCTCTTTCAGTCATAATTGGAATATCACCAAAGAAAATTTCCTTTTCTCTGATTTCACCATCTGGTAGTTCTAAGCTAATGGTAGCAAAAACAGGAACACAATATGTTCGACCTTTTTTCTTACATTGAGCTTCTGTGAATTTTTGTCCTGCATGGTCAATATAATAGCCATTGTAAACCAAGCGCATTTCACCATTTGAACTTTCAATTGGGAAAGTATTCTGAAAAACGTTCTCCAAACCAGAAGGATTGGACATATCTTCCTTAATACCTTGAACACTGCGATTATATTGTAAAAAACGCTCGTAAGAGTCCAACTGAACTCCAATGAGGTTTGGTAGGTCACAAACTTCATAGAAATCAGAACCGATGTATGTGCGTTTTATGGATTTGCCTGAGGCACCCATCATCTACCCTCCAAGTCAACTAAGATCTCTTAGTCGGTGCTATGCACCTATAATCCCATTACGGGAAGTGAAAAGACACGTAAAGCCGCCCATGGAATGGTGGCTAAATTGCCTTTATATACAAGGCGAAATAATTCAAATTGCTTGATTCATCATATGAATACAATGAATCAAGCATTGAGCTATTATTCAGCAGGAACTACTTCTACAGTACATCCAGCTGTTTCTAACTGTTCTTTAAGAGCAGCAGCATCTTCTTTGCTTACAGCTTCTTTGATAGTCTTATCACCAGCTTCTACAACTTCTTTTGCTTCTTTAAGTCCAAGACCTGTGATAGCACGAACTGCTTTAATACCAGCGATCTTTTTCTTTGGGTCAGCAGCTTTAAGTATTACGTTGAATTCTGTTGGTTCATCTGCAGCAGCTTCGCCAGCAGCAGCAGGACCAGCTGCAACAGCAGCTGCAGCAGTTACGCCGAACTTTTCTTCCATCATTGTAATTAGTTCTGATACTTCCAAAACTGTCATGTTTGCGATTGAATCTAAAATTTCTTCTTTAGTAGCCATATTACCTTCTCCTTAAGAGTATTTAATTTTTGTACAACAATAGCAGGTTACACTTGAAGACTAATGTTGTTATTTTTTTATTTATTCAGCGTCTGTTGCTTCAACAACTGCTTCGCCGTTTTTTTCTACGTATGCTAACATTGTAGCAGCAAGCTTCTGTACTGGAGCCTTCATTGTTCCCATCAATGATGCGATCAATTCAAGTCTACCAGGCAATTTGCTGTATGCTTCTACTTCATCAGCTGTGAACATTTTACCATCTAATAATGCGCTCTTAACCTGCATAGGGTTACCAGCTTGAATAGATTCATATAATGCTTTTGCAACTTCATTACTAGATTCGCCTTTAGCTAAAGCAATAGCTGTAGGACCAACTAGAAGGTCGTCAAATTTATCCATGCCAAGATCTTTCATAGCAATCTTTGCATAATTATTTTTAACAACACGGAAAGCTGCATCATTTTTCAACAAATTCTTACGAAGAGCAGTAACTTGTTCTACTGTCATTCCTCTGTAATCTGTGAAAATGAAACCATCATACTGGTCAAATTCTTCACGCAATGCTTTAACTGCGTTTTCTTTAGCAGGAGTTATGTGAGTTTTATGTTGTTCCATTACAAGTTCTCCTTATAGTCCAGCCACGAAGTCTTTAACTACAACACGAACACCAGGGCCCATTGTTGAAGATAGTGCAATTGAAAGAACGAATTCGCCCTTTGCATCTGCAGGCTTCTTACGAATGATTTCTTTAATAGCTACTTTTGCATTCTCAGCAACTTTTGCAGAATCCATATCAACTTTACCGATAGGCATATGAACAACACCAGTTTTATCTGATCTAAATTCAACACGACCTTTCTGTAATTCTTCTAAAGCACCTTTAA
>Ga0172377_10001929_pt1 | contig 21201 bp, 19 predicted proteins | sample Pumphouse3metaG_FD_119749 | JGI IMG/M metagenome (GOLD analysis project Ga0172377, IMG submission 119749) | Leachate microbial communities from a municipal landfill in Southern Ontario, Canada - Pumphouse #3 metaG | ecosystem: Engineered > Solid waste > Landfill > Unclassified | place: Canada...
CAGTGTTGACGTTGCGCAATACTATCGATTTCATGTTGTCGTTTTTTTAGTGTTTGCTTGAAATGAGAGTAGTCTTCTTTATGTAAGGAGATGACAAATAAAATGGTCTGGTTGACGATTGTGTAATAAGAAGCTTCCCACACTTCTTTCATAATACTTTTGATTTTTGAGAAACAGGCGTTTCGAAGGCCTCGTAAAATATCTTCGTTTATATTTGAATAGGGGTGTATTGATGGTTTGAAGTTGATCGCGACAACAACAACTCCTTTATCTAAATCCCATCCGAAACATTGGCCTCTCAGTTTTATTCCCTCAAGTTCTATCGTTTCAGAGAATATAAGGTCCAGAAGAAATTCATCTCGGTATTTTTGTTCATTTTGCTGTATTGATATCCGTTTTTGAATGTCGAATTTTAGAAGAGTACTTGCGTGATTGAGAGTATTTTTAACCAATACCTCACTTAAATTGCTTTCTTTTGATGAAGAAAAAAGAATGTCACCAACATGTTTTCCCCCGATATATAGAGGCTCACGAGGATATCCACTGATTATCTTTTCTAAGTTTGTTTCTGAATTTGACATTCTGTTTATAAGATGAGGAAAGGAATCCTTACGAAAGGATGAAAGAAAAATTTTATCAAAATGTCTGTCAAAAAAAGCTATAGGGCGCTGCAAAATTTTTTCTAGCGCTGTCAATATTTCTGTGGTGTCATTTGTTTCGATAGCTAGATTTGAAAGATACGAATGTATAGCTATAGATTTATTAAGTGTCTCTGCTTGCGAATTAACGAGTCTTGTGAGGACAGGAGAAATTATATTGACAAACCGAAGATGCATTGGAAAAGAGAAAAGGGGAAAGTTGAGTGCTTCGGTGAAAGTTAGAATTTCTTCAGGAATTTCTTCTATAAAGCGTCCGAGCTTTATTCCAAGGCCGGCAGCTTCATTTTCAGATATTTTTTTCAAAAACTTATTTATTTCTTCTATATTGGGATTTTGATACCAAATGTATCCAGTTGTTAAAACAAGATCACCTTTTTTAATCCATGAAGCCTGATCTGGCGCATCAAAAATTGTGACCGATTCAATATTGCGTTTTAACCCCTTTGTTCCAGAGAGGAGTTTGATTCCTTTTAATTCGGGAATATCAAAAAGATTTTTTACTTGCATAGGTAACCTCCCCAAATTTATTTTTTTGAATAAAAAAACTAAACTTTTTTGTTTATTTTAACAAAATTTTTTTGATTATTCTTGAGTAATATGTAGACATTGTTGTTTTTATTTAAATATTTAGACGGGAGGGGAAATAATGAACAAAGAAGAATTCTATGACCGGAATTACAGTTTCGATGACATTGAAGTTGACCCTCGTTTCATTCGTTGCGCCAAAGAAATGAAAATTACTTTTCTTGTTTGGATTCTTTTCGCAGTAATTTCCATTGGAGTTTCGTATTTGTTAGGACGTGGAGATGTGCAGGATTATACATATGTTGCAGGTCTACCTCTCTGGTGGTTTATGGCTATTCTGATAAGTTTGCTTTTTACAGCTCTGGTTATATTCATTACAAAATTTGTTTTTCAAGATATGGATTTAACAGACGAAGGATCTCTTAATAAATAAGGAGGAGCATTGCAATGGAATTCACAGTAAATAACGAAGCTAGATTTGCGATTATAGCTGCTTTTGTTTTGTATTCTGCTGCTATGCTTGTAATTGGCCTTTATTCCAAGCGAGCAATGGATAAAACATCTGTGGATAAGTATGTTGAAGAATTTTATACGGGAGGCCGGGGAATGGGAGCTTTGGTCATTGCTCTCATGATAGCCGCAGGGTTATGTAGTGCCGGTACTTTTCTTGGCGGTCCGGGGCTTGCTTATAGTGCCGGCCTGACTTGGGTTCTTGCGGCTCTTTCTCAAAATTTTATGAACTTTTGCGTTTTGGGAGAGATAGGGAAAAAGGTAGGAATTGTTGCTCGTAGAATCAATGCGCAATCTTATCTGGATTTATTTTTGTATCGTTATAACCATAACAAAATGGTAGGAATTGGCGGCGTTATTGCTATCGTCCTTTTCTTGGGAAGCTATGTTGTGGCTCAATTTGTGGGAGGGGCCCGACTTTTTGAATCGATGACGGGGCTGTCATATCTGCTGGGACTTGTCTTATTTTCAGTTGTTGTTCTTGTTGTAGCTGCATTTGGTGGAATTAAGGGCGTAACGACGGCTGTTGTTCTTCAGGGAATTGTTATGACGGCAGCTGTATTTGCTTTATTCTTTGGGGCCCTCGCTCACATAGGTCCTCTTGAGCCAGCTATTCGGAGCATAGGAGAGCTAGATCCCAAGCTTATATCTCCATGGACATGGAATATTAAATTCCAGTCTTCAATGTGGATTATTTTTGGTCTCGTCTCAATAGGAATGCCTCATGCGGCTATGAATACCCTTCTTTATAAAGATACAAAGGCTATGCACAAAGCTATTATTTTAGGTGTCATTTTCGTTGTTCTCTGGACAGTAATGCTTATTTGGATGGGGAACATGGTTCGCGCAATTTATCCTGACCTTAAAGTGGTAGATCATGCTGTACCTATTCTTGCCATGACAGTGTTGCCCCCTTGGCTCGCTGGTATTGCTCTTGCCGGAGTTGCTGGTGCTATTCAGTCAACAGTGGGAGCAATGATTATCGTTATTAGTTCAAGCATTGTGAGAGACGCATATCAGGCTTATATAAACCCCAATGTCTCGCATGAAAAGTTGAAAAAAGTGACAGTGCTTACGACTGTAATAACCTGCATTCTCATTTTCATAGCTGCTATAAAGCCTCCTTATGCATTAGAGTGGATGATTGCTTTCTCTATGGGAGGTCTTGCCTCTGCCTTTTTCTGGCCCCTTCTTTTAGGTTTGTATTGGATGAGAACCAATGAATATGGAGGAGCCGCAGGTATGCTTGGTGGGTTGCTTACATATATTTTAGCTGCCGGGAAATATCTTCCTATTACTTTTGGAATGCATGCAATCGTTATATCTCTTATCGTTTCGCTTGTTCTTACTGTGGGAGTAAGCCTCATAACGCCGAAACCTCCTAAGGGAATTATTATGCAGTGGTTTGGTCGAGTTTATCCCAAAGAAATAAAAATGTAGTCTGAAAGGAGAAACGATTTATGAGATTCGATATCTACATAAAAAATGCACGAATTGTTGACGGCACTCGTTCTCCATGGTATCGAGGGGGAGTTGGCATTACAGATTCCAAAATCAGATATGTAGGCAGTGATCTTCCTGAGTATGCAGCAGATGCGTTTGAAGTTATCGATGCTAAAGATCATATTGTTGCCCCTGGATTTATTGATGTTCATACGCACTCTGATTTCCTTTTGTTGAGAGATCCGGTAATGCAATCAAAATTGAAACAGGGAGTAACGACACAAGGGATCGGTCAATGTGGAATAAGCCCAGCTCCCATTTCTTCAGAGCAAGTTGAAAAACTTGATATTTATTCTGGATTCATTAAGGCGGGAACTCACGCTGACTGGAATTGGAGAAGTTTCGGTGAGTGGCTGGATGTTTTGGAAGACCTGAATCTGGGAACAAATATAGTTGCTTTTGCAGGGCAGGGAACTATCAGAATAGCTGTTATGGGTTTTGATAATAGAGAGCCTTCTTCCGATGAAATGGCAGAGATGAAAAAATTAGTCTCTGAATCTATAGAGCAAGGGGCTTACGGTATAACGAGTGGACTTGTTTATCCTCCCGGAGTCTATTCTTCAACAGAGGAGCTTGTTGAGTTATGTTCTGCTATGACCTCGAAAAATGGTTTGTATCAATCACATATGAGAAATGAAGGACGAGATGTTGTAAAGGGAGTTGAAGAAATTATACATATTGCAGAAGAAAATCGTATGCCAGCCCAGATTTCTCATCATAAAGCATTGGGAAGAAGTGCTTGGGGACTTGTGAAAAAGACACTTGCTTTAGTTGAAGATGCGCGGAAACGTGGTGTTGATGTGACTGTAGATCAATATCCCTACACATCTGCCAGTACAACTCTACGGGCAATTTTACCTCCATGGGTTCATGAAGGGGGAGTTATGAACGTTATTGAAAGATTGGCAGATAAGTCTCTTCGAAGTCGAATTATTAAAGAGATAGAAGAAGATGTCACTTGGGATAATTACTACCAAAATTCTGGAGGAGCTAGCGGAGTGACAGTTATATATTCTCCTCAGACTCCAGAGTATGAAGGCAAGTCGTTGAAAGAAATTGCAGAAATGACAGGCGTAGATCCTCTTGACATAGCAATGGATATTATTGCTGCCAATAAGGGAGACGATGCAGCTTGTTATTCGATGATGTGTGAAGATGATGTGGAATACGTTCTGAAAAACAACAATGTCATGGTTATTTCAGACTCTATTCCACCGGCACCAGGAGCAAAGAGCCACCCCAGAACCTTTGGAACTAACCCTCGAGTTTTGGGAAAATACGTAAGAGACAAACATTGTATTTCTCTGGAAGACGCAATATGGAAGATGACAGCCTTTCCGGCATCCCGTTTAGGGCTTCAATTTAAGGGCATTCTCAGAGAGGGAATGGATGCTGATATCGTTATTTTTGATCCAGATACTGTTGATGATAAGGCAACCTTTGAACATCCTTTCGAAGAGCCGGTGGGAATTGAATATGTAATTGTCAATGGAGTAAAAACAATGGAGTTTGGCAATTTTACCGGACATACGAATGGAAAGGTACTGCGGAAAGGATAACTAGGTAAGATATATATTCCAACACTAAAGGGGCAGGATGCCATTTTGTGGCTTCCTGCTCCTTCTATTATTGAATCTGTACAAGCTAAAGGACAAATAGCTTTTTTATATGTTCTTTTGTTGATTTTGTGTCTTCGGCGATAAATTGTATATCCGCCTCTGTCAATTGTTCTTTTGACATATTATTCATCTTCAAAATGTTTTTGCAGTACGAGCGTTTGAGGTCGTCAAGATCAACATTTTGAGCTTTTACGAGTTCGGGGCCTTCTGGAATGATAATATTTTCTCCTGGAATCTGTTCTTTCGGATTCCCTCTTCTTACATTGATACCTAATTTTTCCCGTGCAAAAGAGAGCTGGGCTGTTACGTGTTTTCCTGCACCAGTGTATTCAGTTTCTTGAACGACGATTACCTGATCTCTATCCATTTCCTGTGCAAGCGAAAATGCTGCTGTAAGAGAGGTGTTGCCTGCAGGGCCTCTTTCCAGACCTTCTATTTGGGCCAGAGCTTCTGTCATATAAAAAACTTCACCTTGGGTAACTGTAACGTATCTGTCTGTATAGCGAAGACTCCGTGCTGCGTTTCTTGGAACGTCTGTTCTATCTGGCCATGTAGAGAAGGGCATGCCAAAACCAGTGTGTCCTGTGGTGAACGATTTTCTGTTAAAAGCCTTGTCACTTGCCATATGGAGTCCTGTAATGTCTACGCTGGCTGCTATGACCTTCGTGTTTGTACACCCAGCTTTTTCAAGGCCTCTGGCTGTTCCCGTCAGGTTTCCTCCGCCGGCATTTGTAATAACGACAGCGTCGGGATCTCTATTACACATACTTCTTACCTGATCTGCTATTTCGTATCCCAGTGTTTCTATACCCGCTATAGCGAAGGGGGAATATAGCGAGGCGCTGCAATAACTCGTTTCATCAAGAAGGCGTAAAAATTCTATGAAAAGTTCAGGTCCTACTGTCAACTGAACAACTTCTGCTCCGAAGGCTTCGCAAATTCTGCCTTTTTCTAGAATTTCAGGTTGTCCGACATGATGGCTGTCGAAGAGTTCCTGTACGATAATGGCTTTTAGATTCCTCATGTTTGCTTGAGATGCAACAGCTGCTCCGTAGTTTCCGCTTGACGCTGCTATAACACCGGCATATCCTCTTTGTTGAGCGTAATGACATGACATGGCCGCACGTCGTGCCTTGAAACTGCCAGAAGGGTTTGTTGCTTCATCTTTTACAAAAATGCGGGCTCCTTTGCCTGGTCCAGCTAGAGCTCGGGCTGCTGCTGTAAGGTTGCGTAGCTCCAGCATGGGAGTATTACCAATATTTGTCTCGGCTTGAATAGATCGAATTTCATCGAGTGTATATCCTATTTTCCCCATCATGCCTTCATAGTCGAAAGCGACACCGGGAAGTTCAAATTCAGAGTAATCAATTCCCAGAGCCTTTTTTAGTATTTCGTTCTTTCTCTCAGCAACAGAGTCGAATACGGAGTTCATGCCTTTTCACCTGCCTTCGATATGAGGGCGTGTAATTCTTTTCCTACAGAAAGAAGTTCTGGAATCTGGCGTCCGAAGGTATGAGTATACGGAGGATTTTGAGAAACGAGGGTTCCTTGCACTTTCCTATCTGTCATTGTTGTTATTGTGACGTTGCTCCCTATGGGAGCGTCATTGTCTAAATAACCTTTGACCCAGAGTTCAAGAGGAACTTGTTTAGTATCTTGGGGTACATTGTCTGCCCGCTCAGATGGTTGAAGAACGATATAATGAATTTGAACCCAGCTTCCTTTTTTTATAATTTTTTCATCCATTTCCTCTTACCAACCTTTCACTGTCTCCAATACACTATCAGGTATAATTCCAGATTCATAATCTTCAAAAGCCTCTTCTATCTTTGAAAGTGCACTCTCCATTTGATCTTTCGAAATAACGAGCGGAGGTTGTATTCTCAACACAGAACCACTAAAGAAAGAGAGTAGAAGCCCCTTTTGCCATGCTTGGTAACATATTTTTGCGGCAGCTTCTGTATTCCTTTCTTTTGTCTCTCTGTCTTTTACGAGGTCTACTCCAATGGAAAGCCCGATCCCTCGTACATCTCCAATAAATTCGAAACGATTCTGCATTTCCTTCAATCTTGCGAGAGCATAGGCTCCTATAGCCGTTGCATTTTCTCTTAACTTTTCATCTCTGATGACGTCGACAGTTGCACATGCTGCAGCACAACATACGGGATTTCCAGCTGCAGTGAAAAGGTGTGCAGGAGCTTCCCATTGTTCCATCAATTCTGCCTTTGCAACCACTGCCCCCAGAGGCATTCCCGAAGCAATAGCTTTACCCATAACAACAACATCAGGAACTACATCGAAGTTTTCTATACCAAACCATTTCCCGGTACGTCCGAAGCCTTGTTGCACTTCTTCCGAGACGAAAAGAATGTTGTAGGTATCACAGATTTGTCTTAGGGCTTTAACATAGCTTTTAGGAGGAACAATAAGACCGGCGTCCCCTTGTATAGGCTCGAAGAATATGGCTGCGACCTCTTCAGCTGGTACACATGTTTTAAAAAGTTCGTTTATTCTTTCTACGCAATACTTCGTTACATCATCTTCATCCATTCCACTGTACGGAGTACGATATACATCTGGATATGGGATGTGGTGAATTTCGGGAAGAAGTGGTCCGAGCCCTCGGTGCATGGGCAGACTGACGGCACTTAAAGAAAGAGCACCATATGTGCTTCCATGATAGGCGCGGTAGAAAGAGATGATTTTTTTCCTTTTTGTAGCTGTTCTGGCCATTTTTATTGTTCCGTCATTGGCGTCAGAACCACAAAGACCATAAAAGACCCTTTTCCTATATTCTCCAGGTGTTATGTCAAACAGCTTTTGCGAGAGTTGTATAAGTGGTTCATGATACATATAGACAGGGGTATAAAGTATAAGATTTTCAGTTTGTTTCTTTATGGCATCGACAATTCTAGGGTGGCAGTGTCCTGTGTTTACGGCTCCTGCGCTGGAAAGTAGGTCTATATAGTGATTCCCGTCAACATCTATAACAGTTGCACCTTTCCCCCGATCAACAACAAGGGGGTAGTATGGAACTTTTGCAGCAGGAGATGTCATTTCCTTATCAATATTCACGAGCTCTAAACATTTGGGTATATTCAAAGCCATAATATTCATCCCCTTATATATGTTTTAGAGAGCTTTACAGTCTATATTTCACTGTAAAGCTCTCTTGTTAAAATGGGGTTACGGATTTCTACTTACGAGAAACTCCTGATCCCTCATAAACACGATCCATGATTTCTTTACCTACAAGTTCTTCCATTTCAGGCCAAACTTTTTCTCTTATCGCAGTAGCACATGTATCTAATTCTTCCGGCGTTAACATAACGATTTCCCAGCCGTATTCGTTTTTTAGCTTTTGACGGTATTCTTCGTCTTCTTTAGCTACGTTTTCCCAACGAATAACAGACTCTTCATTGGCCGCTTGTTGTAAAATTTCCTGTTCTTCGGGAGTTAATTTATTCCATACATCCATATTGATGGCTACCCACCACGATTCAAAGTAATCGTTGTACTGAATCCATACTTTATTGACGTCTTTGAACTGCCAGGCCTGGAAGGGAGGTCCTCCCATCTGCCCATCTGCTATTCCTGTCTGAATAGCACTATAAGCTTCTGCATAGGGTATGGGGGTAGGAATATATCCTAAAGCTTCATATGTTGCCTCGCAGGGTTTTATTGGCATTACTCTGACTTTCATGCCTTTGCTTTCTGATGGATCTGCATAATTTGCAGGTTTTGTTTTCAGAGATACACCAGACATCCCTATAGGCATGACGGCTAGAGCTTTTATGTTATGTTCTGCCCAGAGGTCTTTAATAATGTCGAAAGCCCATCCATCTGGTCCATATACTTTCTTTGCTTCTTCAATGTCTTTGACGATGTATGGGAAGTAGTATGCAAGATTGAGTTTGGGATCGAAGTTAGCATTGGCTTGGGCCATGTTGAGTTCTATTGTTCCCCGCATGAGCATTTCAAAAGTTTCTGTCCAATCTCCGAGAACGCCGCCAGAAAAAACATCAATTTGAATCTGGCCATTTGTCCTTTCTGAAACCTTTCTTGCAAATTCTTTTGCGCGAATGTCAAAATCACTGTCTACTGGGTGAACCTGGGCCATGCGCCAACGATATTTAGGTTTGGCTGCTTCAGCTTGTTGCGTGTAAACTGTAAAGATAGTGGCAACGACAAATAGTAAAACGAAAAGAAGACACCAACGTTTCCTGTGGGCCATAATCGCACCTCCGTTTCATCTTGTGAAATTGCCTATTGGTTACGAGCCGCGTTAGAATCTTTTTATGCCCTATACAGAGAGCAACCACCTCCTTTATTTAATTCCCATAATTAATTTAGGCAGGAACATAGAGAGTTCGGGAAAATATGTTGTAAGGAGAACGATGGGTACAGATCCGAAGATCATGAAAATAAGAGCTGGCTTAATATATTCATCGATGTTGACTCCTCCTATACGACCGCCAAGATAAAGGATGGGAGCTGTTGGAGGCGTAACGTTCCCCAGCCCGAGGTTGGTTCCCAGTATTGCTGCAAAGTGTATAGGATGGACCCCGATTTTCAGCATGAGAGGCATGAGAAGGGGAGCGACGAGCATTGTTCCGCTCAAATCGTCCATAAGCATTCCTATGATGATGAGGAAAATATTGACCATGAACAAAATAACGTATTTATTATCAGAAACACCGAGAAGAAAGTCTGCAATGAGCATGGGGACACGTTGCATTGTATAGAGGCGTCCAAGTATGGTGACGAAGAAGAGCATAAGAATAATAACGCCGCTCGTAGTTGCAGAGGAATGGAGGGCATCACTTAAGATGTTTTTGTTAAGTTCCCTATGAATAAAGAACCCAACGATGATGGCATAAAGAACGGCAACTGCTGCAGATTCGGTAGGTGTTGTAATGCCGCCATATATACCTCCCAATATAATGAAAGGCATGAGTAAACTCCAGAATCCACGTTTCGTTGCTATGAAAATTTCCTGATTGCGTTCTTTTCGTGGAACCTTACCTTTAACTTGCAGATTGGGAAATTTCTTACACATGAAATAGTTGATAATACAGAAAAGGGTCATGGTGAGGATACCCGGAACCACTGTTGATAAGAAGCAAGCAGCTACTGATTGTTGAGTAACCCAGCCATAAAGAATCATGGGGACACTCGGTGGTATAAGTTGCCCAAGAACGGCAGAACAACTGACCATGGCTGTGCTGTATTGTCTTGGATAGCCTAATTCTTCTAATCGCGGAATCATTATTGTTCCAATACAGGCGACAGCGGAGGATGCTGTTCCGGAAATGGCTCCAAATATTGCACAAGCTACGATTGTAGCGGCTCCCATTCCACCTCTGATACGCCCAAGCATTGAATTGGCAAAGTTAGTTAACCTTTCGGCTATTCCAGCAGATCCCATGAGGGCTCCGGCCATTATGAAAAAGGGAATGGAGAGTAACGTTAGCGAATTAAGACCTCTGAATCCCACTGTCATTAAAAAGGAGAAATCGGGGAAAAAGACAAGCCCCATATAAAGAGCTGCAGCCATAAAACAGAAGGGAACAGGAATACCAATAATGATCGTTACTATAAGAATAAGCAGGTCTATTATGATGTGCATTAGTATGTTTCCTCCTTTTCACAGAAATTACTGTCAAGGTTGTTTTCCATAGCAATTTCTTTTTTAAAGGCCTGCCAGTCATAATTTTCGTTAGGGAGACATAGCGGGGGCTTTCCTAATGCACGGCGCGCGAAATCGATGGTTATGATTAAAAAATAAAAACTCATGAGCGATGCGCTGATCAAAAGACTTGCTTGTGCAAAAATCATGGGAATCATTAAGGCAGGAGAGCGTTCCCAGCTTTTAAAAGACCATGAAACATAGTTCCATGCCCAAGATGTCATGATAAATGCGAGAATAGTGACGAGAGTGGATGTAAAAGTTTTGGCCCAGGCAAAAGCGCGAGAATTTTTAATGAGAACGTGAAGCAAATCAGCTTGAATATGGCTTCTTTCTCTTGAACCATTAGCGGCCCCAGTCATATACATCCAGAAGCCGACCAAACAGGCAAGCTCTTCAATTCCCATAATTGGCAGTTTAAAAATATAACGCAATAGAACTTGTGTAATGACGAGGCCGACGAGAACAAGAGATGTTAAAACCATGATGTAACGTTGTATTTTCCCCAGAATAAACCAAATAAAATAAAATACCCCTCTCATTTCTTTCCCACGCCTCCTTTTAAAAAATAAGATTGTCTCCCATATAGCTCAGGTCGAGAGATAAGGACCGGGCGGCAGTACAAATTAAATGGGCAAATCGTTGTTCTTCTTCAGGGTTATTTACATATCGAGCACGTGGATATGCAATACTTATAGAGGCAATAACTTCTCCTCCTGCATTTATTATTGGAGCAGCAACACACGCTAAGCCCTCTTCATATTCGCAGTTGTCATAGGCGTAACCACGTTTCTTTGTTTCGTCGAGGTCTTTTTTAAATAATTTTTGAGAAGTGATTGTCGTGGGAGTAAAACGAACGAATTCAGCGTTTACAAGCAGTTTTTCTTGTTTTTCTTTAGACATAAAAGCCAGAATAGCTTTTCCTAGCCCCGTGCAATAGGCAGGTATTCTCTTGCTTGAACCATACCCTACTCTGATGGCATCGGGGCTTTCAATTTTGTCTATGTATATTAAGTGCATTCCAGATAAAACAGCCAGGTTTATGGTTTCTTTTGTTTCGCAGGCTAAATGTTTCAAATATGGTTGTGCCATTCGTCGCACTCCTAACCGTTCGACTTCTCTGTTCCCCATTTCAAAAAGTTTTAATGTGTTAACATAGCCAGCATTACGAGATATTTTTTGTGTATAGCCAAGTTCAGTAAGAGTGTTTAGTAGTCTGGATATAGTGCTTTTATTGAAGTGAAGAGTGGAGTGAATCTGAGAGATGGTTAAAGAGCCCTTTTGATTTAGTAGCTCTAAAATCTGAAAAGCTTTGATGACAGAAAATACAGATTGATTTCTTTTTTCCTTTGTCAATGATTCACCCCCTTTGATATGCAAAAAAGAATTTTGCCATAGTAAACAAAATTCTGCATAATCTCGAGGCCCATATGTTTTTTGAGTTCCTTTGGGGAGGAGTTCTATGATTCGTCTGTGGCTAGTTGTTGCTCTTTATTTAAGCATTTATGGAGGAATGACCTGGGTTACCCTTTCTTCACTCATTCGTGCTTTTCGTATTCGTGGTTTCGGTTTAATTTCAGCAAGCTTCTTATGGGGAGTGCTTATGGTTTTGTCTCCTTTATTTCTCAGAATATGGGAGGGAGAAGGATACAGTGAGATTCGTCATTGGCTTGCTCTCATTAGTTATGTGTGGATGGGATTTGTCTTTTTTGCCTTCTGTATTTTCCTCTTTTTTTCTGTGCTGCGATTTATTTTTTGGATATTAGGAATAAATCTTAGTGATTTTGCAGGTAGATTCATTTCTTGCATGGTGATATTGATAGCTTTTGTTTGCAGTCTTTTTGCGTATAGACAGGCCCTCACTATTCATCCTCTGCATATGGAAATGGAAACATGGAAATTGCCCTCTGAATGGCCGGTTCTTCGTATTGTCCACATTTCTGATATTCATCTTGGCCTTCTTGTTCGTGAAGAACAGTTGCTTAAAATTGTTGAAGTTATTGAGGAAGCCAATCCTGATCTTGTGGTTTGCACAGGCGATTTTGTAGACGGCATAATGAATGGACGAGAGAAAGAAGTTGAACTTTTTAGTCGTCTGACACCCCCTCTTGGGAAATATGCGGTAACAGGAAATCACGAAGTTTACGCTGGGCTTGACCAGGCAATATCTTTTATTGAGGCGTGTGGTTTTCGTATGCTTCGAAATCAAGCGGTAGATGTAGGGCCCGTCATTTTAGCAGGTATTGATGATCCTGACATAAAAATGGTTGAAGAGATTCTTCCTTTTTCTGAAAGGGATATTCTTTCTGCTCTTCCTTTCGATCGCTTTCGTCTGTTTTTAAAACATCGACCGGTTATTATGCAAGAAACGATGCATCTTTATGATATGCAGCTGTCTGGTCATGTGCATGGAGGGCAAATATGGCCTTTCACACTCATTACGAGAATAGTTTATCCTATGCATGCGGGATTTCATTCTTTGCCTGGAGGGGGCTCCCTTTGGGTTTCCAGTGGTTCAGGAACATGGGGACCTCCAATGCGTTTTTTGACATCGTCTGAAGTTGCCATTATTGATATTTTTCGAAAGAAAGACAAAAAATAATCAGAGGCCCTTGGGGGGTGGGCCTCTGCAAAAAAGGGAGATTTATTAACTCATAGGGCACACACAACAGGAGGATTAAAACTATTGTGTTACTGTGCGACTATATATTACACTGACAGCACCAAAGTACATCCGTTACTTTTACGGTAGTTTCTCTCAGCTAAACTACGTATTTATGGGTTTTGTTCGTGGTTTTCGCAGGTATAATATCCAAAGTTGTTACAAACTTGAAAGATAAGGACGTGACCAAATGAGTTCTTCAAAGAAACCTTCTAAAGTTCTTGGAATCCTTGGCGGGATGGGGCCAGCGGCAACAGCAGAATTCTTGAGGCTTCTTGCAGTTAAAGCACCAGCTGCATGCGACCAGGAACACCCTAAATTATATGTGCTTTCAAATCCTCAAATTCCTGATCGCAGTAGTGCCATTCTTGGGAAGGGGGAAGATCCTACTCCAGTATTGAAAGAAGGATTACGTACCTTAGCTGATTGGGGATCTGATATATTAGCTGTTCCATGTAATACGGCTCATTATTTTATTGACAGATTTCGTCAAGAGTTACCTGTTCCCTTAATACATATAATTGAGGCAACTGTTGGATTGGCAGCAGAAAAAAGTCCTGAAGGAGCCTGGCTTTTGGCAACTAGTGGAACAAAGCAGAGTGGGATGTACGAGCGATATGCTGAGAAAGTTGGTTATCCGTTTCTATTTCCAACAGATGAAGATCAGGCAAAAGTTCAGGAGAGTATTGTTTTGGTAAAGGCGAATCGTTTAAGAGAAGCCGGTACGTTATTGCAAGGAGTTGTAGAGAAGCTGTGGAAGGAGCGAGAGGTTCCTATTGTTGCAGCGTGTACTGAGTTGCCTTTGGCTTACGATGCTTCCGATTTACCAGAAGAAGGTATGGTTTCGAGTTTGGGAGCGCTTACTGAAGCGTGTCTGAGATGCCTTTATAAATAGAACTGATGCTATAATATGCTGAACAAGAAAATAAGGCAGAGTAGGGGCTTTGCGTGAAGTGCTTAAGGATGGGACGTTGCCTTGAGACGAAAAGTTCAAAAGAACTTGCGGTGAAGCTCCGCGTTCGCTGTCACGTCGATAGCAGAAAATAAAATCTCCTATGATGTGGCAGAACTGCCCATATCGTAGGAGGTTTTTTTATGCAAAAGAGTCGTTTTTCTGTGCAGGAAATTGTCTGTTTTTCCCTTCTTATCGCCTTGAATATTGTATTGACGCGAATGGCAAGCATACGAATTCCAATTGCTGGCATCGAAACAATTCGTATAGGTTTTGGCGCTGTACCTGTTATTTTGGCAGGTTACTATTTTGGTGCGAAATCGGGAGGGGTAGTAGGTGCCGTTGGAGATTTTGTCGGATTCTGGATCAATCCCATGGGAGCCTACATGCCTCATTTCACTCTGACAGCTGCTTTGACGGGGATTATTCCAGCTCTTATTTTAAAGATTTTTAAAAGTAGAGGGCAGTATCATTTCTGGCAATTGCTAATTGCTATAGGAATTGGACAGTTTATAACGTCTGTTCTTCTCGTTCCATATTTTTTACACATGCTTTACGGAATACCCTTTCTGACGACGATTCCAGCTCAAATACAGGCACAAGTAATTCAAGTACCTCTTTATGCCATGTTCGTTAGAGGGATCGCGAAACGTCTTACTCTTGCCTTCTAAAGCGTGTACAAACCAAAGTGGTCAGAAGATTAGATATTAAAAACTGACCACTTTTTTCTGCAATGATTTGACAAAACGGAGATCCACTTTATAATCCTCTTATTAATAAATTTAAACTCTTAAAATATATAAAAATAAATTCACATCTGAAAGAGAGGTCTTCCCAATGAGGCACAATGATATAGCGGGTTGCAATGTGTTCCTCCAAAGAAATGAAATACAGTTTCTCGAACGTTTATCCTTTTCTGGTATTACCCTTTCATCAGGTACCACTTCATCAAGTATTTCTTCATGCACGTGCACGTGCACATCAACATCAACAATAACTAGATAGTTTCCCCCTTAATCAATTTATTTAGCATTTATCTTTTTCAACAGTTGCATTTATTGTAATTCAATTTAATAGAAGCTTTCGTATTTTGTGCAGAAGCTTGTTCCATAGAGCTTTATACTCCCTGTTTTTATGAGAGGGTGTGTATCGTTGTATATATTATTTTATGGAGGTGCTTTGTCTATGAAGCATTCAAGAGTCTTTCAGTTTATGGTGGTATGTTTTGCTTTTATCTTTTGTTTTATCTGTGTGCCAGAAGCCTTTGCAGAGAATGAATCGATTATCATTGGGTCAATTTGGAGCCAGGTTGGTGTAGCGGCGCCATTAGGTCAGGCGGGTCTTCGTGGAAGCCAACTTGCTGTAAAGTTGGCAAATGAACGTGGTGGCGTAGTCGGGCATAGTGTAGATCTGAAGAATATCGATGGGCAGAGTGACCCTACTGTCATATCAAATGCTTCCATAAGATTGGTTGAAGAAGTTGGGGTAATTGCTGCCTGCGGATTGACTGACGATTCGCTTGTTTCTGCAGCTGGTCCCATTTTTCAAGAGGGTAAAACTGTTTTTCTTGATGGAACGGCGACCACACCCACCATACCTCGAATCGGAGATTTTATTTTTATGACTCCTTTTGGAGATAATTATCAAGGACAGGCTGTTGCTAAATATTGTGTCGATACTCTGGGATGGAAAAAAGTGGCTGTTATCTGGGACAATGCCAGTGCCTACAGCACAGATTTGTCCAATTTTTTTATGGAATCTTTTAAAGCATACGTAGGTGATGAAAAGGCTATAGCCCATCAGGAAATTTACCAGACAGGCGACGTAAATTTTATGGCTCAACTTACCCGTTTAAAGATGAAAGTACAAAAAGAAAAAATTGATGGGATTGTCATTACTCCTCCTTTTCCCCAGGATGGTCCTATCATTGCGAAACAGGCTGATAAGTTAGGAATCAAACTTCCTATCGTTCTTACCGATGGCGCAGATGACCAGTCTGTTATTGAAGTCGGTGGTCCTTCTATAGAAGGCGCCCTTGTTTCTACTCACTTTGCGGCTGAGTATCCCCTTACAGAGAATGCCAAGAAGTTTGTTGAAGCCTATAGAGCTGAATATGACAGTGAACCAGGCGCATTCGAGTGTCTCGGATTCGATGCTGTTCAGATGATGATTGAATCTATTGAAGTAATAGGAAAAGAAAAATGGGATGCTATGTCTCTTGAAGAGCAGCGTGTTGCTTTGAGAGATACCATTCAAAACCATAAGTTTACAACAACCACAATGCCTATTTCCTATCCAGATCCTTCCATGGTGGAGTATCCGCGCGTGCCACTAAAACCTGTTGTCTTTAAAGAGTTTAAGAACGGCCAGCGGGTTTATAAGGGCATACTCTATCCAGAGGAACTGTAAGTTATAAGGGTCCGTAGTGCAGAGGGCGCTTTGTGCGTTCTCTGCACATATTACTACGTTTGGAGCTGATACTATGCTGAAAGTTGATAATTTGACAAAAAGCTTTGGCGGACTCTGTGCTGTTAATAATCTAAGCTTTTCGCTGAATAAAAAAGAGCTTCTGGGCCTCATTGGTCCTAATGGGGCAGGAAAGACGACAGTTTTTAATTTGCTAACTGGTGTTATCAAAGCAACATCAGGGAGTGTTACCTTAGATGGGAAAAATTTGACGAACAAAGCTCCCCATGTGATTACATCACATGGAATTGTTCGTACCTTTCAAAATTTGAGGCTAATGAAGGGACTTTCTCTTTTAGAAAATATGAAAATAGCCTTTCACGTTTCTCTTGATTATGGTTATAAAGATGCTTTTTTCTTTTCCTCTCGTTATAAGAAAGAGGAGAAAGAAATAGAAGAATCCATATTTCAGACTCTGGCTATGCTTCATATGGAAGACCATGCCTCTATTTCAGTTGATGATTTACCTTATGGCGTTCAAAAAAAGGCCGAGTTGGCCAGGGCTCTTCTCTTTAAACCACAAGTTCTTTTGTTGGACGAACCGGCCGCAGGCTTAAATCCTACGGAAACAGACGAGATTATAGAGATCATACAGTCAATTCACGAGCATTCTCAAATGGGAATCATTATTGTAGAGCACAATATGAAAGTTGTTATGGGAATGAGTGAACGTATTCTTGTCATGAATCAGGGAGCTCTTATTGCAGAGGGAATTCCGTCGGAAATACAAAACAACGAAGAAGTAATTACAGCATACCTCGGACAGAAAGCATGGAAAAAACAGGCTGTTCAGGCTGAAAAGGGGGAAGAGGTATGTTAAAGATCAAAAATGTCGTTGCGGGATATGGGAAAGCGGAAGTGCTTCATGGTATAGAGTTGTATGTTGATGCTGGAGAAGTTGTGGCTCTCGTTGGTCCCAACGGAGCAGGAAAGACGACGACGATTCGTTGTGTTACAGGACAGCTTCCAATAAAGCAAGGCTTGGTAACGTATAAGGAAAAAGATATTTCTCAAATACCGGCGTATCAGATTGTAAATTTGGGGATTTGTTGTTCGCCTGAAGGACGAAACGTTTTTGGAAACCTCTCCGTCTATGAAAATCTAAAAATGGGCGGGTATCTCATACATGGAAAGCAACTCTATAAAGAGCAACTAGAGTGGGTATACAGCCTTTTCCCCAAGCTTTGGGAGAGGCGTGACCAGTTGGCGGAATCTCTTAGTGGAGGAGAACAGCAGATGCTGGCTATCGGTCGGGCTATTATGTCAAAACCAAGTCTGCTGCTTCTTGATGAACCCTCATTAGGACTTGCCCCTGTTGTAGTTGATCAGATTTACGAAAAGATAGAGGAAATAAGTCATGAGGGTGCTTCTATTCTGCTTGTTGAGCAAAATGTTCGTCTTGCCCTTGAAATATCTTCTCGTGCCTATGTGATGGAGAGTGGACAGATACGTCTCTGCGGAAAAAGTTCTGAGCTCGAAAAAGATTCGTATATTGAACAGACCTATTTGGGGGTGAAATAGCCAATGAATGTTCTTTACTTTCTTCAACAGCTAATCAATGGTCTTTCATACGGCAGTATCTTGGCGCTTCTTGCCATTGGCTACACCATGATCTACGGTATTTTAGGGCTCATTAACTTCGCCCACGGAGAAATCTTTATGATTGGTGCTTTTTGTTCATATCTCTTGGTGAGCTTTTCGGGAGCCAGTTTCTGGACAGGGCTTCTTGGGGCTGTTGGTGGATCCGTTCTTATAGGTCTTCTCATTGAAAAGTTGGTTTATGATCCGTGCCTTAAAAAGAACCCTGAAGTTTTAACCGTTTTTATCGCTTCCTTTGGAGCCTCATTAGGGTTACGGAATCTTTTTGTCATGATTTTTGGGGATGGACGGAGGGCTTTCCCGACGCCAGAATATCTTGAAGGAATAATTATTACAGAAAGTGGACTCTTTTTAAATGTTAAGGATCTTCTTATCTTGGCAGTAACGCTTATATTGCTGGTTGTCGTTACCCTCTTTATAAAATACTCCCGAATCGGAACCGCTATGCGTGCTGTTGCCTACGATCCTACTGCTGCTCAGCTCGTTGGCGTCAATAGCAAAACTGTAGTATTACTGGCTTTCATTATAGGTTCTGCCCTGGCTGGTATTTCTGCCGTTTCATATGGTATCAGTTTTGGTATCGTTAATCCGAGCATGGGCTATCTTATCGGCCTAAATGGTTTTATAGCGGCAGTTTTAGGAGGAATCGGAAACGTTCCTGGGGCAGCTATCAGCGGATATATCATTGGTTTGGGGGAGATATTGTTTGTTGCCTTTCTTCCTCCTGCCTGGTCGGCTGTTCGTCCTCTTTTTGTGTGGGCATTGCTTTTTATCATCCTTTTTATAAAACCGTCTGGTCTCTTCCGACCAAACGTGAAAATCCAATAGGAGGCAGACGAGATGAATAAGAAAACATATACTCTTATTGGTTCTCTATTGTGTTTGGCTATTTTGCTTTTTCTGGCTAATACTTTTTTACGAGGGTACTATTTGCGTCTTGTTATCCTTTTTGCTATTACATCAATTGTAGCTTTAGGTGTTAACGTGACAAATGGATATACAAATATCTTTTCTCTAGGTTTTGGCGGAACCATGATGGTTGCTGGTTATGCTACGGCATTGATGACTCTTCCTCCAGCCTATAAAAAGGCAGTGCTTCATTTGCCTCTATGGCTTGAGCAACTTCAGGTCGCCTTCCCTTTGGCCTTAGTTATTGCCGGGTTATTGGCTGTTGTTGCAAGTATCATTTTGCTTCTTCCAGCTTTTAGGCTTGAAGGGCAGTACTTTATATTGGCATCTATGGGAATTAATATAGTGATGGGAAACCTGGCGGAGAACCTTAGGGGAATTACCCATGGAGACATGGGGCTTCGCAATATTCCTGCCTATACGAACATATGGTGGGCGTATGGAATTCTACTGCTCGTCATTTATGCTATTCATAGGCTTGTCCATTCTCGATTCGGCCGAGGACTTATAGCGATTTCTAAAGATCAGCAATTAGCAAGTGTTATGGGAGTTCCAGTTGTTAAATACAAAATCATTTCATTTGCGATAGGAAGCTTTATCACAGGTATAGGAGCTTCTTTATGGGTTCACTTAGTGTTGACCATGAATCCCAAAGCTTTTAGCCTTGTTTATGTTTTCCAGGTTGTAGCAATGCTTGCTATTGGTGGAATCGGTACTCTTTCAGGTCCACTTATTGGCGCAGCCATACTCACCATTGGAACGGAACTTCTAGCCCCTGTGCAGGAAGGTTTCACTTTTTTAGGGTGTACCGTTCCGCCTATTTTCGGCTTCGTGAATGTATTTATGGCTCTTTTGCTTATTGTTATTATGATATTTAAACCTCGTGGTCTTATGAATGGAAGAGAAATTGGCAGCTTTATATGTTTTTCCAAAAAGGAGGGTAACAGTAATGGTAATTCGAATATCAAGGGATAAAGTTGTTTATGCCATGTCGAATGCTAACGAAGCTGTGGCGTCTGTTAAGGCAGGAAGTCAGGTTGTTTTTGAAACAGAAGATTGTTTCAGCCATAAGATTACCCGACCAGATCAAAAGCTTTCAAGTGATTTTGATTATTCTATTGTCAATCCGGCGACAGGCCCTCTTTGGATTGAAGATGCAGAGCCTGGCGATGTTTTAAAAATTCATATTGATAAAATAACTCTTGATAAACAGGGAGTTGTAGAAGTGTTTCCGGGCTGGGGACCTTTAGGTGGCGATGTAGTTGAGAGTCATACAGAAATTGTTCCGGTCTCTGACAGGAAAGGATTTTTTTGCGGCATGGAATTGCCTCTTCGCCCAATGATTGGAGTTATTGGTGTTGCTCCTGAAAAAGAGGAAATTGCCTGTGGAATTCCTGGTGTGCATGGCGGTAATCTTGATACTATTCAAATGACGGAAGGCGCAACTCTGCGCTTGCCTGTCTTTGTTCCAGGGGCTAAATTGGCCTTGGGAGACCTTCATGCCATTATGGCAGATGGAGAAGTCTGTGGCACAGGAGTGGAAATACGAGGAGAAGTGACTTTGAGCATTGATCTGGAAAAAAGAGTTAACCAGGCAACCCCTGTATTAGAAAATGAAGAGGCTTTCTTTATCTTGGCAAGTGGGGAAACTCTGGAAGTAGCTATTCAGAGGGCTCTCAAAGAAGCAGTTCCCTTTATAATGAAGCTTAAAAATTTATCGTGGGCGCAAGCATATATGTATGCCAGTGTAGCCTGTGATCTTTCTATCAGTCAGGTAGTCAATCCTCTCAAAACAGTAAAAGTAAAAATTTGTAAATAAAAAGGCTAATTAGGTCTCACATCGGCTGTTATGTTTTTGTATGCAAATATGGCTGATGTGAGACTTTTTCAGCATATCCATTGCATTGAGAAAAAAACGTATAGAGAATAATGTTTAAAAAAGCAAAAAATGCACATTTTTTACAAAATATTCATAAATATAATATTCTTGACAGCCTATCCCCCTTTACTTATACTGTTCCCGTCACTGAATGTAGAGCTTAGAAAAATGAGTTTTACACAGTCTATTTTTAATACGGGCGATCGATGAGGTTTGTTTTCCATGTAAA
>Ga0172377_10001930_pt1 | contig 21199 bp, 15 predicted proteins | sample Pumphouse3metaG_FD_119749 | JGI IMG/M metagenome (GOLD analysis project Ga0172377, IMG submission 119749) | Leachate microbial communities from a municipal landfill in Southern Ontario, Canada - Pumphouse #3 metaG | ecosystem: Engineered > Solid waste > Landfill > Unclassified | place: Canada...
GAGCGCAAGCTAAAGCTTGAACTACGAACTTACGCCGGCTGAAGCCGGGCGGAGAACAACGCAAGCTAAAGCTTGCTAAGAGCGCAAGCTAAAGCTTGAACTACGAACTTACGTCGGCTAAAGCCGGCGGAGAACAATGCTTTTCAGGCTTAGGTTAAGTTAGCGCCAATAGGCAATGCGACCGGCTCCCCACTCCCATTTTCTGCTACCTGGCGGATTTGGGGCATCCCTGCGGGGTGCCGGAGTCCGAGGGCTTTTACCCAGGATGACGCTAGTCCTGAGTCCTCGTTTACCCTGAGCTGGTAATAGGCTGCCTTGTAGGGCACCAAATGGACTGAATCTCGGGATAATAAAATCCTGAGGTTGGCGAAAAAAAGGGGGCGCGTTTACCATGTCCGAAAAACAAGGACTCGTAGCCTCGCGGGAGAGAACTGTTTAAAATCTGGCTTTTTGTAAAAGTAAACGTACGTGGCACCGCTTGGGAAAAAATGTTTTCGATGTAAAAAACGGGTCGGAAGAAAAATTTGCGAAGAAAAAGAAGAAAAAACACGAGGAAGAAGAGGTTTCACGCCAAAACGTGCATTTACTTTTGCTATTTACCCTCAAAAATACCTGTAAGTAGTAAAACTAAATGCACGTGTTTTTTACCTTATTTGCGTTTACTATTACAAAAACACCCAGGTGCATTTAATTACACAAAAACTTGTTGTGCGTTTTGTCTGTCAAAACCATTGCGTCCCAAGCTTATATTACGCTTGCTTTATTCTTTTCTCACAGTGAGAAGCAATCCTCTCAGCTATTTGGAGTTTTTAAAAAGAAAAGAAAAAAACCTGTCTGAGAATAATAATACGATTAGCCAACCGTCAAATTAAAACGGCAGAAAGCCGTCAAATGAACTCGGCGACGACACACAAGTAGTCAAAGTGGAAAAACCAGAAATGGTTTTTAGTAAAAGCAGTTTGCCACTGCGAAAACTCAGCCTAAAACACTTTTTAAATATTTTGAGATGCTTATGTTATGAGACAATCAATGCTCGAATTCTCTTTTGCTCGAGTTAATATATCAAGGCGTCCTCTTTGAGGTCCGGGGTGGATTTTACGCCATAGTGTTCTATTTTCTGCTTGTATTTATTACCCAGGTTATAGAATCTCAGGCTGTCATGCTTCAAGTCGATTTCCTTGAGCAGGCTAGCCTTCATGCTGATTAACTGCGACCAGTCCAGCTCGCATTCAAAAACTGAATTTTGCACTCGAAGCCCGTGATTCATGCAAATTTTTGCCACTCGCCGCAGGCGCCGCCGTCCATTGGCGGAGACCACCGAGACATCATAACTGACAATTACTTTCATTATTCATTTCCAGACAAAAGGCAAGTAGTAGTCCATTTCAGCACGTATGTACTTGGCCAGAAGCCTGGCCTGCACGAAAAAAATCAGCCCAAGCGGCATTTTTTCTTTCAGCACCGGGTGTGTTATGGTTTCAAGCTTTCTTTGTTGCCAGGCTTGCAGGAAGACCTTCCGCGCATCGGAGTCCAGGTAGACCGCCCCATTTTCACGCAGCTTGAAATTTTTAGCGCTAATGCGTTTGGTATTGATTAATGACAGTATAAACCTGTCCCCCAGGTATGGTCGGAGTTCTTCCATCAAGTCCAGGGCCAGGCTTTCTCTTCCGGAACGCTCCTTATGCAAGAATCCCACGGCGGGGTCCAAGCCCACGCACTCCAATCCTGCGATGGTGTCATGAAGGATCAAGGTATAAATAAATGAAAGCAATGCATTGACCCGGTCTAGCGGTGGTCTTCGCGAGCGCAACGAGAATCTAAACTCTGGGTCTTTCACTAAAATTAGCTCATCAAACACCGAGAAATATAGGTCAGCAGCCTTTCCTTCCAGTCCGCGGATTGAGTCCACGCTGTCAGCTTTTTGCACTGCCAACATATAGTTGCTCAGTGCCGCCTCCACATTTTCCATTTTAGCTGAAATCACTCCCTGGTCTCTGTGGAAGCGTCTCAACACCGCCCTGTGGTTGGCGATTTTGCCAGTCACGAGCATGGCGGCAAGGTCTTTGCATTTTTCCTGGCTGTCTGCAATTCGATACTGTTCTCGCCGGAGAAACACATTACCGCTGACCGGCCCATGCACGCGGGCAAGGAATCTGCCAAACTCGTCTAAAAAGGATATTAGGATATCTTGTTCGGCACAGTAGTGCATCAGATATGGCGAGCAGGATACTCTGCCAAAACAGACGATGCCGGCCAGATTATGGCAGGGAAGCTTGACATCCGCTTGTTCTTTTTGAGAAATCACCAGCGCTTTGCCATCCAGTGACAGATAGCTTCCCGGGGTGGTTATATACAAAGTATTCTGAAGTTTTCTCATTGTAAAAGCTCCAAAAAGTCAGCGGCATAGGAGCGTGTTTTTTTGGGTGGCATACAGTATTCCAGCAGCGAGCAGGTCCGGCATGCGGTGGAGTACTCACACAGCGGGGTTTTGCCGTGGAATATCAGTTCTCGGCATTTTCGGATTGTTTTTTCACACGAGTTTCGCAGATTTTCATCTATGTTTATTTCGATCCTGGAGCGGGTTTCAAAGTAAAAAAGCCAGGCTTTAGGGATATGCAATCCCAGCATTTCCTCGAGGCAAAAAACCTGGGCGCAAAGCTGCACGCTATCACTCTGTAGGGCTTGCGCGGCTCCTTTTTTATATTCCACCGGGGCAACGCTCTTTGCGCTGAACTCGACTGCGTCAGCCACGCCATAGATGCCATGTTTTTTGCTTGACAAAGGCAGGGCATATTCGACGCGGCGGTTTTTATCACGCCGGTTTCCCGGCAGGTCCACCCTTTCATGCAATTGCTTGCCCAGGGCAGTGAAGAAATTATCCTTCCAATACCCTTCCAGATGTATTAGGGCAAATTGTCTTGGGCAATACATATAATGCTGTAAAGATGATATCATCAACAGTTCATGCTCATCATAAGACATTGCCTTCGACTCCAAAGTTGTCTCTTTCCCGACTTCCACACGAGGCATACAGCCATTGCTTTATTTTCACTGCGCGAAAAGCCATGAAAGACCAGTGAAGAAACACAAGCAAAGCCCCTCCACAGCCCCCGCTCTCCAGGCTTTGCACTTTATCTTTTGGAGCTCAAAATGCTCCATATGCCCTGAGCGCTAAAAACCCTCACTGTTTTTGGCACTGTTCGGTCTCTCTCAGCGCTTAGGGCAGTCTTCATTGCGGAGCCGTGATTCTCCGGATTCATGTCAGACCATTTCGATGATTTCAACGGAAGCTGGGCAGTTGTCTTGGTCTATGCTGATTTCAAAGTCTTGAAAGCGGCGCGGCGCTTTGCCCTCATCGATCTGTCTACATTTTACGAGGTCAAAAAGCTTCCATGCCGGGGCGTTGCCCAGGGCGCTATCATGCTTGAATACAATCAACCTACGCGTCGCCATCAGGCCTCTGGCGGCAGAGCGGTCATATTCAAACATATTTATCAGCGCGTTGAAGAACAGCTCCAAGTCATTTTGATTGAAGCCGGTATTTGCGGCCAGTTGCGGCGAGATAAAGCCGTGAGTGGCATACAAGCCATATGGCACAGTGAATTTACGCGCCATGGTTCGATTTCCTCCTTTTTGCTCTTCGGACTCCTTTTCAGTGGTAACCGCCATGCGTGTGATCGAGTGTTCCAGCGACACTATTGGCGCCAGGGAGCGCGCAAACGTCATTTGCAGCGGCCCACGCACTTGTCCGGCATTCTTGCCTGTGGTCAGGACGGCGCCAAAGCTGCGAATGTCATAATAGCGCTTACACATTTGCTGGCGTGCGGTCTCGACCTTGTCTTTGTCCTCGGCTGACTTTACCTCTTCAGTCTCATAGGCGGCATCAATGCGCTGATTCAAGATGGCTCGCTCTTGAATAAAAATTTCATATCCGGGTTCTCCCTGCCTGGTGAGTTCCACGTAATTACGGATTTTGCGTTTAAGGCAGACATCGCTGACCAGTCCGAATCCGGTTTCCGCATCCACCCTAGGCAGGTTGCCGGCATCCGGGTCGCCATTGGGGTTACCGTCAATCACGTCGAAGAACAGTTTGAACTCATACCGATTGCTAAGATTAGACATCTGCTTGCTCCTTTTGCTGGTTTTTGTCAGAGAAAACGCTGTTTTTTTCCTTGTCTTTTTGTGCAGTGTACAGGTCCAGTCGCTGATGGTAGTAGCCTATGGCAAAGCGCCCTTGCTCGGCCAGGTTCAGATGTGCTGGGAAATCATTTAGATGAGCGACAATTTCAGCGCAGAGCTGCTCATAGAAGATAGCGGTTCCGGGATTTAGCTTTGCCAGATGATGCTTGCTTAATGCCAGCAGTCTGCCAAAAACCGTCACTGGCGTGGCTGAGGCAGCGCCATAGAAACGGTCACGGATATCGGCATTGAGGTTTTTGCTCGAGTCGCTCTGGATTTTTTCCAGGCAGGCAAAAAGTCTGCCGCACTGATATCCCAGGCTAGGGTTGTTTACGTCTAATGCCATGCTGATCTCCTTTTGTTTGCTTTGCGTTACACGAGCCAGTCTATTTAAATAAGCCTTGATGCCTGCCAGGCGCAAAATCAAGAATTTCCGGTCTGCCCTGATGCGGGTTATGGCCTGCGACAAAAGCGCGTTGGGGTATTGCGAGCCTTGGAAAACCGCCTGCAAAAATGCGCTTTTGAAATTATCCGGTAGGCCATCCAGCTTATTTTCAAAGGCCAAGGCTCTGAAGACAGCATAAGCGCTGGGGGATGCCAAGTGCTTGTCTTTATCTGCACAGGATATTTCAAAGTCCCTCAGGTGTTGTTCGATGGCCAGCCCAAGCTGCTTTACATTTCCATTTTTCCAAAGTACCACGCTGATTCTGGCGGAATTGGGTGCCATGCCCAGCAGGTAGAAGCGGTTCTCCAGTTCACCCTTGGGCATTTTTCCAGTAAATACTGAATCATACAAGGCGCGCAGGTCTTGCAGGTTTTCTTCTTTTTTTTGATGGCTTCCAATGAGCTGCTGAAACATACCAGTCAAAACGGGTTTGTCCTCCGCGGTCCAGAACAGGAGAGTAAGCCCGCCAATGAGCATGCAATGATTTGAATCCTTGCTTAGCAGAGATTTCAATGCCGTGGTTAAAGCGAATTCGGTTGTTTGTGCTATGGGGGCGTTATATCCCTGCTCTTTACCGTATGAATCATAACCGCTGTTTTTTTGAAATCCGATCAGCGAGGCATTGCTTTTACTTCCCAGTATCGGTGTTGCCCCGGCCAAACGAGACAGGCTGGCGAATTCCCCGGTAACCAGGCATCTGCCTTTTAGCGCATTGCCACTTTCATCGTTATCAGCCGAGTCTTCATCTTGGGCACAGAACTGCGCCACTGCCTCTATGCTTGCCACCGGAATATCTTCATACCTGAGAATGAAAGTGAGATTGCTCTTGGACTTCAAGAGTTCTTCCCAGAGCGCATGAGATGGCAGCTTGGCGTATTCTTCTTTCTTATAAAAATTCAAGACTGCGCCGATTTGCGGCGTCGCTTTCAGATTTTCCGGTAGATTTTTAATTTTCTCGATGAAGTTCGCTCTCTTTCGTTGGGCGGTCTCTGTATCCTTGTCGCTGGCCAGTTCTCCTTTTCCTGATTGCCCCAGCACAAAGTCAACCGTATCCCAAAGGAGGAAAGGATATTTTTCAGACTTTGTGCCCGAACGTTTAAACGAGCGCGGCACGGTCAGCAGCCTGCCGCGCCTCTGCTCGTCAAGCAGCTTGACTAAGTCTATGAAGCCGCCATCTTTTTCCAGTAGGATCATGTATTTGAACTCCCTGGCCTCCATGCCCGGCGGTGGTAGTTTGGCGGAGTTCTGATAATATTCATACAAGGCTCGAAGTATCATCGCAACAGCTCCTTGGAGTCTATGGAGGGGACCTCAACAACACCGTTTTCCATTTTTGCCCGAAAAAACATTGCCGGCGGTGAGTTCAGATCGGCGGCAAAATCCATATCGTAAAGCATAATGCCAAAATCACGGTCATGCTCCGGCCCCAAGGCGGGGTGGCTGAGGGTATCTTCTGCAAGCATGTCATCATTAATGAAGGCGAAGCTGGCACTAAATTCCCGGCAACCCAAATACGGCGTGAAAAAACATTGTCCCTTGCCAGCTCTGCGCTCGAACATGGAGAAATATTTGCCTGGACTCTCCGGTCCTTCGACATTGGGATTGAAGCTACTGCGTTTTTCGGGGGGCAGGTATTCCATGTCCGCATAAAGCCGGTATGCTACATCCTTGAGGCATAAGGCGGCGCGCTGCTGGCGCCGCTCCTCGATACTCACAGGTTGACTCTTAGGGGAGGCCAAAGCTGCAACCTCATTGCGGCGCAGCGAGCAGAACTTGATTGGCTTGAGCACTTCAATTTTGCTGACATGCCATAGTATGGCCGGTTTCCAAAAAACGGCTGAAAAGATGGCTCTGGCGGCAGAGGGCGTAATAATGTCGTAGCTGACCCTTTCCACTTTCAATTCGGGGCGATTAAAGGCAGCGTAGTCACCCCAGACACGAAGACAAAAATTTTTGCGTGCTTTGTTTTCCACCATAAGCTCCTTGCAGTTCTAAAACACATAAAAAGCGTTTTCCTCCGAGAGTCTAATCCCCTTTCTTTCCTCGTACAGTCCCGCGCTGGCCTGCACATCCAGTCCCTGAATGTTTTCTACACAGCCGCTGGCTCGCCAGACCTCCAGCTGGCGAATCGGCACATTCACCGTGTAGGCCTGCAATTTTCTCAGCAATGCGCGGTCAGGCCCGTTTTCCTTCAGCTCTCCAATCAAGTTCACCGAGTCTTCATACCACACAACCACCGGAGTTAAATAGCTGTTGTTGATCATGTTAAAATGTCTTGAATAAGTTTTGAAAGAAAAATTGAAGCCTATAGGAAAGCAAGCTGAGTATTCTTTTTGTCCGAAGTTATTGTTTCTGGCATAATAGCTTGTAAAGTATTGCCTATACAGCTTTGGCGTCATTTCCCAGACACCGTTTTGTGGAATGAATTCTTTGGCTATGTTCCATGCCGTCTGTAAAGTCGGAGGCGGTCTGCCCTCGCTGAACTCGAAAGTATAAACCTTGCCTGGCAGTTTTGCCCTACCCTCACGATTGCATCTGCCTGCGGCTTGGGCTATCGAGTCTATGCCGGCCAACTCACGAAAAACCACTGGAAAGTCCAAGTCCACTCCGCACTCCACCAATGAGGTTGCCACAAGAACCAGGCGCTGCCCGCTTTTCAGGGCGAAAATCACCTCAGCAAGGCGTTTTTGACGGTCCGCTGGGCACATGTTTCCTGAGAGCATGACTTTTTCAGACGCAGTCAACTGCTCAAACAGCTTTTGACAATCCTTTTTATTGTTGACTATGCAAAGCGCCTGTGCTTGTTTATCCAATTCGGCGGCGATCTCGGCGACTTCTTTTTCCCCCAGGTGTGATATCTCAGTGCGGCGCAAAGATGCGGCCAGCTTATCTGGCTCGGCAATCAAGTCAGTGACTTGTGGCAGCCCTTCCAAGGTGAATAATGCGGATTGATGAATATTGCCTTCAAGGCAAGGAATAGTTGCCGAACACAGAACCAGGCTGCAGCCAAAATCGCGCACCAGACTGCGCAGAACCGTCATCAAAGCATGCAGATGCTCTCTGGGCAGCATCTGTGCCTCATCCAAAATGATTACACTACCGCAGATATTGTGCAGCTTGCGCAGCCTCGAGGCCGAAGACTTCAGTAGCGACTCAAAAAACTGTACGTTAGTAGTTACTATTATCGGCATGTCCCAATTTTCTGCGGCCAGCCGCCAAGTGGGGCGGTCTGCCAGTTCAAATGCCGAATGATGCTCCAAGACCCATTTTTCGCCAAATATTTTTTTGTAGCTTGCCGCGGTCTGCTCAATAATCGCATTATAGGGTATGGCCATGATAATACGATTAAGTTGATTTGCCCTGCGATGCCTCATAGCAAAGGCCATTGAGGTCAGGGTCTTGCCGCCGCCGGTAGGCACGTTAAGCGTATAAACCCCCGGCTTACCGTCCGCTTTCGTCAGAACCTCCTGCAGGATTTCCCGCCGAATTCGGTTGACTGCGGTGGGAGCGGCTTCAGACTGCTTGCGAAGCATATAATCATCAAAGTCTCTTTCCAATTTTTCCCAGGGGGGATTTCGCAACAAAGCCTGGGGTTGCAGACCTCGTTCATGGGCCTCTGCGTCCAGGCGGTCTGCGTCAATCAGCGCGGAGGCCAGCATTCGTACCCAAAACGCAATTGATTCGGCGTTGTTTTTCCCCGGAGTGAATATTTTTATAATCTCATGCAACAGTCGTTCTTTAAGCTCTTCCTCCTGCGGCAGGCTGATAATATCGGCGTAGACTCTTTCCAGCTCACTTTCTTCCTGATCCCCCAGCTGATCCAGGTCGGCAGCCCAGTCTGGCAGACCGGCATGGTGGGATTTTATGGCATAAGCAAGCAATCTCCCCAGTTCGTCCTTGAGTTTCGACAAACAGAAAACGGCACTTTCAGGAGCATGGCTTGTTTTCGCTGCTTGCCCATTCAGATATAGCTGCCATTGAGCCTTGGCCTTGCCTAGGTCATGCAGCAAGCCGGCAATATAGCAAAATTCCGCTGAGTCGAACTTTTGCCCAAAAAACTTGGCTAAGTCCGCCACACGGTTCAAATGCTCGGCTAAACTCTGTCCTGGCCTGGCATAATACGTCATTATATCCTCGCAGCTTGAAAATACGCATACACACCGAATATAAGCTATATTTATTTTTTTTCCTTTGAAAGCCTGAGATTTAAATTAAAACGCCGGATTTAAACTGAGCCTGACACAAAAAAAACCCGCTTGGCTAAAATTAGTCAAGCGGGCTTTGCAATGGCGGTCCGGGCGGGGCTCGAACCCACGACCTACGGCTTAGAAGGCAGTTGCTCTATCCAACTGAGCTACCGGACCAGTGTTTGTAACAAATATACTATGGCGCAAAAACGCGCTTTTTCAAGTGCGCGGCGGCAAAAGGTCACTGCAGCGCAGTACCATATGTGGCGCCCCTATAGGGCGCCGGAAAGACCACTTGACTGTAATGCCCCTTTCAGGCGAAGACGACTTGGTGTGTCTTAGTGTCCAAATTCCTGTCAGGCACCCTTTTTGGATGGGTTCTAAATTAACGCAATAGGCAGCCGGCCTGTCAGCACCAGTCGCGGATTCTTTTTTCAAGCAGGGATATTCTTTGCTGCGGGGTATTATTGGCGATGGCGATCTCCAGCGCCTTGCGTGAACCAATCAGGATAAGCAGCTTCTTGGCTCGGGTCATGCCGGTGTAAAGCAGGTTTCTTTGCAGCATGACGTAATGTTGCGTAAGCACTGGCATGACCACCACCGGGAACTCGCTGCCCTGCGATTTGTGCACCGTGCTGGCGTAGGCCAGAAAAAGCTGCTCGGCCTCGTGGTTTTGATACTCTACCTCGGCATGCTCGTAGAGCACCGAAAAGCTCTCGCTACCCATGCGGCTAATGCGCCCCATCTCGCCGTTGAACACCGATTTATCATAGTTATTGGCGGTCTGCATTACCTTGTCGCCAAGGCGAAACAAGTGATTGCCCAGCCTCAGCTCGGGCTTCTCGGCGGGATCGGGCGGATTAAGCTTCTCCTGCAACAGCGTGTTCAAGGCTAGAACCCCGGCGGCTCCCTTGCGCATGGGCGAAAGCACCTGCATGTCGCGCATGGCGTCGTAGCCAAAGCTACGTGGAATACGTTCACTCAGCAATAGGCAGATCAGTTCGGCCACCTTCTGAGGATCGTCCTGCTCGATCCAGTAAAAGTCGCCGAGCAAGTCTCCTGCCGGGCTGCGCAGGTCCAGGCTTTGGCCGCGATTCACGGCGTGCGCATTCAAAATGATGCGGCTGCCCTGCTTCTGACGGTAGATTTCCGTAAGGAAAGTCACCGGTATGCGCCCGCAATTGATCAGGTCTTTGAGCACGCTGCCTGGCCCCACCGAGGGCAGCTGATCCTTGTCGCCGACCAGCACCAGCCTGGTGCCCGGGCGCAAAGCTCGGAACAGGCTGCAGGCCAGGTTCACGTCAAGCATGGAGACCTCGTCGACAATGAGCAGCTGACAGTCCAGCTTGTTTTCCTCGCCGTAGTAGAAAGCCCGTTTTGCCGGCTCCCACTTCAGCAGCCTATGTATGGTCATGGCATCGGCCTTGCTTGCCTCGCTCATGCGCTTGGCGGCTCTGCCGGTGGGCGCGGCCAGGCTGGTTTTCAGACCCAACAGCCTAGCGGCCTGCACCAGACTGGAGACCACCGTGGTTTTGCCTACGCCTGGCCCGCCGGTAATGATCGAGCAACCGTAGTACAAGGCCCAATGCAAGGCCTGCTGTTGCTCGCGGTTCAGGCGTATATTTTGCAGCGACATGCGCTCCCAGGGCACCTGCAACTGTGGCAGCGGTGCAGCCAGCAAGAGGCGCAGAGACTCGGACAGCTCTTCTTCGGCCTGCAAAAGCCGTCGCAGATAGATAAAGGGCGAGAGCAGGTTCGGGTCTGGCACATTTAGCTCTGTCAGCTTATTTTCATCCAGAGCGGTCTGCAATCCCTTGGCCACTGCCTCGTCGGGGGCGCGCAGCACTCGGGCGGCCTCCTTCAGCAAGAGAGCGCGCGGGTAGCAGACATTTCCGCGCGCCGCCAGCTCTCCCAGGGTATACACCACTCCGGCGCTCAGGCGTAGCGGGCTTTCTTTTTCTATGCCCATTTCGCCGGCGATGCGGTCGGCGCTCAGAAAGCCTATGCCGTCTATGTCCGAGGCCAGTCTATAGGGGTTTTGCTGCAGCACGGCGACGGCGGCATTTTCGCCATAGAAGCTAATAATTTTTCTGGCATATGCCGGGCTTATTCCCAGTCCTTGCAGGAAGATCATGTTCTGTCTTTGCTGGCTTTGCTCCTGCCAGGCCTGGCGTATGTCGGCGATGCGTTTTTCACCTATGCCGGGCACCTCGGCCAGGCGTGACGAATAATTGTCCAGTATCTTCAGGGTTTCAGCACCGAATGTTTTAACGATGCGCTTGGCATAGACCTTGCCAATGCCTGGCAGTACTCCCGATGCCAGATAGCGCATAATACCCTGTTCGCTAGTAGGCAGCACTGCCTGGCAGCTCTGCACCTGGAACTGCCTGCCATGCTCGGGGTGCAGCTCCCAGCGTCCCTGCGCTTCGACCTCTTGGCCCTCCTGCAGACCGCCCAATATGCCGGTCATGGTAAACTGCGGCGGTGAGGAGCCTAGGCCGCGCATCCTGAGCACGGCGTAGGAGTTTTGCTCGTTGGCATAGACTACGCGCAAGACCTCGCCTCTGACCTGCGCATCGATGGGCAGGCTGCCTGGACGCTCATGAAGCTCCAGGGCCTCGTCGTCATCAGCCAGGAAAAAGTCATTGTAGTAGTCAGCTTCACTCATGAGTTTGTTCTGGGCAGGGCCAAAAAATTGTCACAGGCTAGCGGACACTGACGCTGTACACCAGTCAGCATCCGGCTTAATATAGTCGCCTGGCAAAACTTGGGCAGAAAACAAGCCCGAATTCCCAAAGAATAGGCGTATTTTGACCCTGTCCAAAAAGCTCTTGAACCACAAAGGCACACGAAGGCGGAGGACATAAAGGGACACAAAGAGACACGAAGGGCTTATGTGGCGCCTGCATCGCCGCATAAGCCGCTTGCCCGTTTTGATTGGTGGGAAAAAGGGAGCCGGACAAAACGGAAAATCGATAAAATTGTATAAAAACGCAGGTTTTGGGGCGAAATATATTATTGTCCTGCCTTATTGGAACCCTGCTCACCCTTCGAGTTCTTGTTGCTGTCATTCGCCTTGGTTTTTGAGGCTGGCTTTTTAAGGGTGGGAAAGGCGCTTGGTGTCGTTTTTTTCTTGTCAGCACCGGCCAGGGAGAGTTTTTTGTCGCCGTCGGAATCTGCTCGCAGGCTAATGCTGCCGGTCTTGTTTTGAGCAGTTATACTTGCGGAGTTCTTGCTTTCCCTCGCTGTAGCCGCAGGCGCCGGCGCCGGGGTCTTTTTAACAAAGAGCGCCAGTGCTTGGCGCAGCCTGTAAAAGAGCACTATCAAGGCTACGCTGATCAGAAAGAGAGCCGCCCAGGAAAGATTGGAACGCCAGCCCTCGCAACGCAAACCCATCAGCAAAGCATAGAACCAGAGCAGAACCACGGCGTGTATCTCGATGAGCTGCAGCTTTTTTTTGCCGGCGCCAGCGTCGATTTCAGACTTGCGCTGCTCTAGCAAGCGCCGCTCGAAGGCAGTCTGTGCCTCCCGCAGTCTCTTATCAGCCTCTTGGGTAAGCCGCTGTTCCTGCTCGCTAAACTGCGCGCGCAGCTGTTCGAGTTCCTTCTCGTCGCTCAAAGTGAGCACCTTCAGGCCGCCGGCCTCAGCCTCGGAAATCAGCTTTTTGATTTCATCCCGGCGCTCCGTCAGGGCTTTTTCTTTTTTTTCCAATTCCTCGCGCTCTGCCTGCAATTTGGCCTTGGCGCTCTCGCTCTCGCTGCGCAGCCGCTCGTCAAACTCGAGTCGTTTTTTTTCCAGCTCGGCGCTCTGCTCGTCACTTTTTTGCTTGGCCTCAGCCAGGTTTTTTTCAGCCTGCTCCTGCAATTGTTGGGCTTTTTGCTCGGCTTCGGCTAACATTTCCTTGACTTTAGCCCTAGTTTCCTCGGCTGCCTGCCGCGCCTTTTCAATCAGTAGCTTTTGCGCCTCCTCCCGTTTTGCCTCCAATTCCTTTGCCAGTAGTTTTTCACCTTCGTCGCGTTTTTTTTGTATTTCTTGTTCGAGGCGCCCGGCGATATTTTTTTTAGTTTCGGCCAGTTGTTCATCCAGCTTGGCCTGCTCGGCTTTCCGCAGCTCGGCAAGCTCTTGTTGCAGTTCGAGCTGGGCATTTTGTTTCAGCTCGGCTGCCTCTTTTTCCGCCTGGCTCAATATCTGCCGGCTTTCTTTTTCGGCTTTCAGCCTGGCGGCCTCGAGCGTCAGCTCCATCTCCTTCTCGGCCTGTCTTCTTGCCGTCTCCACCATGCGTTCCATTTCCTGGGCAAACCCAGCTCCGCCCGGATAAAAACTGCCGGCATGCGCGGTTTCGCCGGGCAGGTTGGGATTGACGGCCTGCTGTGCGGCGGCAACCCGCAGTCCGGACTCCACCGGCGCTCCCGGCGTGACTGCGCTGGCGGTCTTCAAGGCGGCGGCGCCCGGCCCTTGGGCGGCGGGCTGCGCCGGGCGAGCCACGCGCAGAGTACGGGGCACAGTGGGTCTAACTGTCTCGCCCGACTCCAGCTGCATTTCCCGTTTGCATTTCGGACAGGGCATAGAGGGCACGGCGGCATCCAGGCTAAGATGCACGCCGCATGATTGACAGGTATAGTTGGCAGGCATATGGCTTCCTCGTAATGTGTCTTCGTGTGCCTTAGTGTGCCTTAGTGGGCAAAAACTCGTCCGGCTGTTTTTTTCTCGGGAACAGTCAGGCTTTTTCCAGATTAAAGCTAGCTTTAAGGCCATTCATCTCGACCTCGTGCCGGCAGGGTTTTTGGCTAGGTTTAAGACTCAGTGCCAGGGTTTCCGCGGCAATGTATTCACCTTGAGTTTTCACGGCCTCCTGCACTTCCTCCGGGCCATAGAACTCTATGTGTATGCGGTCGCTCACCTCGAACTGCAGTTCTTTGCGTAGTCCTTGCAGCTTGCTCACCAGCTCGCGAGCCCAGCCCTCGCTAATCAGCGCCTCATCCAGGCGGGTATCCAGAGCGACAGTGATGTCATCCTCATTGGCCACGGTCAGCCCTTCGCGCTCCTGGCGCTGCACCAGGATATCATCCAGGCTTAGGCTCAGGCTTTCGCCGTCGCTCAGCTCAAGCATCAGCTCCTCGCCGTTTAACAGCGCTGAGACCTGCGTGCCGGACAAGGCGCTAATCAAGGCTCCCAGCTCCTTCAGCCTGCGCCCATATTTCGGCCCCAGCTTTTTAAGATTAGGCAGCGCGCTCAGCCGCACCAGCTCCTGCTCGTCAGCCTGCAAAAGCAGCTCTTTGACATTAAGCTCCTCGGCAATGATCTCCGACATGCTCTCCAAATCTCGGCGCACCGCGGCGTCCGCAGAGACCAGGAGCACGCGCGCCAGGGGCTGGCGTATCTTCAACCCGGTCTGCGAACGCAGATAACGCCCCAGCGAGACCGCGCGCATAGTGCGGGACATGCAGAGGTTAAGCTCCTGGTCACAGTCCTGCGCACTGGCCTCGGGGTAGTCGCAGAGATGCACCGACTCTGGCATCTGCTCGGAGCGCAGGTTGCGATAGATATTCTCAGTGATAAAGGGTATGAACGGGCATGCCAGCTTGCAGAAGCTGAGCAGCACGTGATACAGGGTCTGGTAGGCCTCGTCCTTGTCGCTGTCGTTGCTGCTCTTCCAGAAACGGCGGCGGCTGCGGCGTATGTACCAATTGGTCAGGTCTTCGATGAAGGCAGTGAAGCGGGTGGCTCCCTTTTGCAAGTCGTAGCTGTCCATTGCCTGGCGCATATCAATGGTAATGGAGGCCAGCCGAGATAGTATCCAGCGATCCAGCACATGGGCGGGCTGTTGCGGGGCGGTACGCAGGGCGTCGGCGGGCCGCCACTGGTCCAGGCGGGCATAAGTCACCAGGAAGCTGTATGCATTCCACAACGGCAACAAGACGCTGCGCATGACCTCGCGCACGGCGCTCTCACTAAAGCGCAGGTCCTCGGCGCGCACCACGGGGGAGCCTAGCAGGCAGAGGCGCAGCGCGTCGGCGCCGTAGCTATTGATCACCTGCATAGGGTCGGGGTAGTTTTGCAGACGCTTCGACATCTTGCGGCCATCCTCGGCCAGCACCAGGCCGTTGACGACGACATTGGTAAAGGCCGGCTGATCAAAAAGCGCGGTGGAGATCACGATAAGAGTATAGAACCAGCCCCGGGTCTGGTCCAGGCCTTCGGCAATAAACTCCGCCGGGAAGGCCTTTTCCACCTTCTCTTTATTGGCAAAGGGGTAGTGATGCTGTGCATAAGGCATGGAGCCGCTCTCGAACCAGCAGTCAAGCACCTCGGGCGTGCGGCGGTAGAGCTTGCCATCGCGCCGGATCTCGATGCGGTCGATGAACTGCTTATGCAGATCGCTTACCTTGCAGCCGGAAAGCTCTTCAAGCTCGGCCACCGAACCCACGCAGATAATGTCGTTTTCGTCTTCGACATTGATCCACAGCGGTATGCATGAGCCCCAGAAGCGGTTGCGGCTGATATTCCAGTCCTTGGCCTCCGCCAGCCAGTTGGCAAAGCGTTTTTCACCGACGTATTCGGGCATCCATTTGATTTGGCTGTTGCTTTTCAGCAGCCGCTCGTGCATATCCTCGACCCGCACATACCAGGCCTCGATGGCGCGATAGATAAGCGGTGTGTCAGTGCGTTCGCAGAAGGGATAGCTATGCACAATAGTGGAATGATGTACGAGTTTGCCCTGCGCCTTCAGCAGCCGGATGATCTCCTTGTCGGCGTCTTTGCAGAGCTGTCCGGCGAAGTCGGGCACCTCGTCGGTGAAGTTGCCGTCCTCGTCCAAGGGGTCTACCAGTTCGATGTCATTGGCTCGGCACACCCTGTAGTCATCCTCGCCATATGCCGGCGCCATATGCACTATGCCGCTGCCGTCGGCGGTGCTGACAAAATCATCAGCCAGCACGCGGAAGGCGTTGGGCCGTTGTTTGGCGAAGTAATCGAAGATAGGCTCATATTTCAGGCCTACCAGCTCGCTGCCCTTGAATTCGGCCAGCAGCTCGTATTGGCTTTCCTCTTTGTAATAGGCCTCCAGCCTGGCTTTGGCCAGCAGATAGGCCGCCTGGCTGTCAGCATCTCGCACCAGACAATAGTCGATGTCAGGGCCGACGCAGACTGCCAGGTTGCTGGGCAGCGTCCAGGGCGTAGTGGTCCAAATCAGCAGATAACACTGGATTTCATCGGGCAGTTCCAGCCCAGGCGGCAAGCTGAGCATTTTTATGCGGATGCTCAGCGATGGGTCCTGCACATCCTGATAGTTGCTATTGGCCTCGAAATTCGAGAGCGGCGTATTGAGCTTCCAGCTGTAGGGCATAATTCTGTGCGCCTTGTAGATACGCCCTTGTTTCCACAGCTGTTGGAAGACCCACCAGATGCTTTCCATGAAAGTCGGGTCCATGGTCTTGTAGCCGTTTTCGAAGTCCACCCAGCGCCCTAGGCGTTTCACCGTGGTCTCCCATTCCTTGACATAGGTCAAGACCATGCTGCGGCACTGCTCGTTGAAGCGTTCTATGCCGCAGGCCTTGATGGCCGGCGCGCCGGCCAGACCCAGGGCGGACTGCGCCAGGCTCTCGATGGGTAGGCCATGACAATCCCAGCCAAAAGTGCGCTCGACATAGCGTCCGCGCATGGTCTGATAGCGCGGCACCACGTCCTTGATGGTGCCGGCCAGCAGATGCCCATAGTGCGGCAGGCCGGTGGCAAAGGGGGGGCCGTCATAAAAAACATAAGCCTTGCCCTCGCGGCGACGCTCCATTGACTTGACGAAGATATCCTCTTTTTCCCAGAAGTCCAGGACCTGCTGCTCCAGTTGCGCTAACGAAGCGGAGCCTTCCACTGCCTCAAACATAGAATTTTCTTTCTTTGACATGTTTTTATATTATTCTTTCCAATAGTCTATGCGATTGAAGGGGATGCGCAGTTTTTCATTTTTCCCCTCTCTGCCGCTAAGCTCGACCAAAAGCAGACTGTCCTGCACCTCGAGGATTTGCTGCACGACGATATCATTTCCGCCGAAGCCCACCTTCCAGGGTCCGGCCTTCTGGCCGCTTTCGTCGCGCGCGATGTTCTCGAAGTAGCTTTTATTAAAGCTGGGCTGCTGTTTGTCTTCGCTGCTTTGGCCCTCTTCTTTTTTTTCACGCAGGCCTTGGATTTCCAGCACACGTTGTTTTTCCTCCTCCGCCAGCTCTTTTTGTCTTTTTTCCTCTTCGAGCTTTCTGCGCCGGCTTCCTTCGCCATGCAGTTCCATGCAGAACATGATAATGAAGGGATAAATCAGCGGGAACATGGCTCCAAGCACAAAATGCAGCGGGCCAGAGTGCCTGCGGCTGATGGCAATCGAGGCCGCCCAGCAGCCCGAGCCGATTAGCAGCGTGCTGAACAAAACGATAAACAAGGCCTTGTCAAACTCGAAAACGACATTTTCGGCCAGCAGCTTGTCCAGGCAAAAATGGGCAAAGTCCATGAATTTGCCGGCAAACCAGACTAGGAACTGCCAAACCGCCCTAATCCAACCTTCTTTATTAATCATATATGTACTCCTTGCACATAAAACAAAATTGGACACCAAGGCACACTAAGGCAGAGCATTTTTTTAGCCATGCTGCTAGGCTTTGAGCGCCTTTCACTCTTGGCTGGCCTCGGCCATACTCCATTTATCTTCGACGAACATGAATCCCATGTATACCAGGAAGATAATGCTAAAGACATTTTCGAAGCTGCTCAAGGCCGGCAGGAAGATGCTATATAGCGCTGCGGCCAAAAAGGGTGGGATGCAGCAGTGGGTCACTGCCGCGAGAAACTCCGACAAGGTGCCAGGCCGTCTGCTAAGACGCATCAAGATAACAAAAAAGAAAACAAAGAAGGCGATGCCGGCCAGCATTGACAGCGAGTATGACAGAGCCAAGGCAGGCAGCAGGGCAAAGCTAAGCAGCTGCACATAGTTTAGCAGGCCATCCGCAGTAAAGACCGGCGGGCTTGTGCCCGCCCAGCTGGTTTTGCTCAAGGCCTCGATGAGCCGTGGCGTGAGCAGCGGCACGGTCTGTACTTGTCGCTCGCCGCCGCGCCGCCGCGCCCAGAAATCGATGCCGTCGGCGCTCACGATAACGCCGGTTTTCCCCGGTTTTTGTGTCAACTGCCGGCGCAACTCCTCGCTGTCCTTATCCTGGGGCAAGACATCGACCCGTAGGCGGGGCAGGCGCTTTGAGACCGGCGCTTCCAGCTCGCGGCTCCATTCGATCTTGCTGCCCACAAAGCTGATTTCGCCGAGTTCAGCGCTGAGGAAGCCGGCGATCTCGCGCAGGTCGGAGCTGAGCTGTGGCAGAGTAGACACTGCCTTCACGCTGGCTCCTACAACTGCGATTAGCAGCAACATGAAGATACCGCGCCAGTACTTGGCGCCGCGCCGAGCAAGATGGTTGCCATAGCGCGGATGGATGAAAAGCGTGATGAGCAGATGCCAGTATGAGATCTCGGGCAGGGGGCCGCCGTCAGCCTGGGTCTCGGATTGTTCGGTCTGAGTATTCATTATGTGATATTACAAATAACCTGGTGCTTAAGCCTTTATTATTGGGCGGGGGGCTGTTTTTGCAGCAGGGCTTGTTCGCGCCGGGCCAGATTTCGCATGGTGTTGACGGCGGCTTTTTGTTCATCCTTGCTGAGATGCTCGTAGAAAAGCTTGCCGTCCAGGTGGTCTATCTCATGCTGCAGGCAGCGTGCCAATAGCCCGCCGCATTCAACCTGGAACTGCTCGCCGTCCAAATCGGCGGCCTTCAGCAAAACACGGGCGGGACGACTGACTTGCCCGGAAACCCCAGGCAGGCTAAGACAGCCCTCCTCGGCACTGGCACAGTCCTCTGAGCAGGAAAGTATCTCCGGATTGATCAAAGCCAAGGGCATGCGCGGATTAAGCAGTATCTCGCCGGGCGACAGCTCGGCAGTGCTCCTGCGCTCAAAGTAGGTGTCAATGGTGATCAAGCGCACATTGACCCCGACCTGAGGCGCAGCCAGCCCTACCCCGACCACGTCGTTCTCACGCATGGTGATGATCATGCGCCGAGCCAGCTGACGCAGCTCCTCGCTCACCGTCTTAATCGGCAAGGAGACCCGCTGCAAGGCCGGATGGCCGTGACAGACCACACGCAAACGACGCAAAGGCATAATCTTTTCTTTGAAGCCCAACATATTGGTCCCTAAACTGAAAAACTGCAAAAGTAAACCTTTTAACGTATTGCCTTAATCGAAAAAGGCAAATTGGCAGCGCGGCAGCAGCATTGAAACCGCCGTGTTTTTAGCCGCGAAGAGGAGAGACCTCAAGGCGGCGCAAAGAACCCTAAACGGCTGAAGAGCTGCCCGCCGGCTTCATCTTAGTGTGCTTTGGTGTATCTTGGTGGTTTGAATACTTGTTGGACGCGGCCTGATCTGGCATGTTTTACATGCTGCTGGATTATTATTCTTCCGTTTCGGCATTATATTTCTATTTTGTGAAGCCAAGAAAATCAATATGGAGTCAGCAATTGAAAAGCATACCCGGTGGTCTTTTGTTCAGTTTCGAGGGTCCTGACAAGGCCGGCAAGTCCACCCAGCTGCGGCTTTTGGCCGCCAGTCTGCGCCAATGCGGCTATCAGGTGCACGAGACCCGCGAGCCTGGCGGCACCAGGCTGGGCGAAGAGCTGCGCAGCCTGCTCTTGCAGTTCAAGCAAGAGGACATCTCCCCCGAGGCAGAGCTTTTGCTTTTCGGCGCCAGCAGAGCACAACTGATGCGACAGCTCATCCTGCCAGCCATGCGCCAGGGCGCCATAGTCCTCTGCGACCGCTTCATCGACTCGACCAGCGCATACCAGGGAGAGGCCCGAGGCCTGAGCCAGGAGTTTATCGAAGCCATGCACCAGTTTACCTTGCAAGGGAAAATGCCGGACCGCAGCTTTTTTCTGGACCTGGACGTGAAGCGCAGCTTCGCCAGGCTGCGCCAGCTGAAGCCCGAGCTGCTTGACGATGACCGCTTCGAGGCGGAAAACGAGGCTTTTCACCAGCGTGTGCGTGAAGGCTTCCTGAAACTGGCCGCCAAACAGCCCGGGCGCATCAAGACTTTTGACGCCAGCCTGCCAAAGTCGGAGCTGGCTGCCAGAATCCTGCAAGAGGTGCGCAATGTCATTGGCTGAGTTCCATTCCCGTTTTCCCAAGGCCTGTTATTTTCTCGAACAGGCCAAGACAAATGCCAGAGTGGGCCAGGCATACCTGCTGGTCGGCGACCAGCCGGAATTGCTCAACAGCTTCGCAAGTGCATGGGCGCAAACCGCCGCCTGCCTGCATAGCGATGAAAATGGCGCAGCCTGCCAAAAATGCCGGCCATGCCAACTCATGCAAAATCGCTCATACGCGGAATTTTATACGCTCGCACCACAGTCAAAATCGCGTATCATCACCATCGACGCTATGCGCGAGTTCGAGAACCTGCTAAGCCTCAGCAGCAGCGCCGATCGCCTGAAAATTGGACTCATCTCCGAGGCTGAATGCCTGGGGGCGGAGGCGCAAAACGCCTTTCTGAAAACCCTCGAAGAGCCGCCGCCGCGCACCATGCTGCTGCTTACCAGTACCAGGCCGCGACAACTGCTGCCAACCATACGCTCGAGATGCCAAACCCTCCTGCTGCTGAAAAACAAACAGGAATACCCTCTGGCCAAACAGTATGGCCTATTTGAAATATTGGCCAAAACCCGACGGCAGGCCGGAGTCAAAGTGGCGCAGCAAAGCGGCAGCGGCATACAGAATATATTGGAATCGCTGCGGCAAGAGGCGGAAAACAGCGTGGCGGCAAGCTGGGACCAACGCTGGGAAGACAGCGCCGAGGGCAATAAGGCGCTGCAAAAGAAACTCGAGGAGCAGCGAGCCATCAAGACAGAGTCGGAGTACGTCAGAATGCGCGAAGAGCTGCTCGACGCCATGCTCACCTGGTTCCAGCAACGCCTGTTGCGAGCCGCCGGCGTAAAGGATGAACTGCTGCCGCACCCGGAGTTCCTGGACCTGGACGTGAAAATAAAACCCGGCGAGCAAAGCATGCATATATGCGAGCAGGACCTGCTATGGATGGAAGAGCTGCTGCGAGCACTGAAGGCCAACGTGGACGAAGCCCTGGCACTAGAGGTGTTCCTACTCTCCGTATGCGAAAAAACCTGAAAACCAGGATTTTGGAAACTGAGATAGACTACGTCCAAAAAACCCTTGAACTACAAAGGCATACGAAGGGGGAGGACACTAAGGGTCACGAAGAGACACGAAGGCACACTAAGGGCTTATGCGGCGTCTGCCCGTTTTGGTTTGTTGGGAAAATGGAGCCGGATAAAGCAGAAAAACTCGATGA
>Ga0172377_10001931_pt1 | contig 21196 bp, 15 predicted proteins | sample Pumphouse3metaG_FD_119749 | JGI IMG/M metagenome (GOLD analysis project Ga0172377, IMG submission 119749) | Leachate microbial communities from a municipal landfill in Southern Ontario, Canada - Pumphouse #3 metaG | ecosystem: Engineered > Solid waste > Landfill > Unclassified | place: Canada...
AAGAATCGTTTCGCACTCCTCGTATAACTTATTAACCATTTCAATTGGCATCGGATATTGAGAAATTTTTAGGATTGGGAATTCACAATGAGTTTCTCTATAGTTTTCCATTAGATAGTTGAATGATAATCCACAAGCAATAATACCCATTTTCTTATTGGTGCCGTCGAAATATTTATTGAAACCATCCATTTTTGCAGCATTTTCAAGACCTTCTTGTTTTGCAATAAGTTCTTTATATTGACGGCGAGCATTTACTGGGAGTAGAATGAATTGCTTGGGGTTATCAAGCAGTTTTACTGGGTTTTGTTGTTTAGAATTTCTTCTAATGTTTACTGCTGCACGAGAGTGAGCCAAACGAGTTGTGATACGTATCATAACTGGGATGCGGAATTTCTCAGACAGTTCGTATCCATAATGAACCATATCGTAAGCCTCTTGTTGGTTTGAAGGTTCAAGAATAGGAATCATAGCCCAGTCGGCAAAATAGCGTGAATCTTGTTCATCTTGAGAAGAGTGCATTGAAGGGTCGTCAGCTGCAATATAAATAACTCCTCCATTAACACCAGTGATTGCAGAATTCATAAAAGGATCTGCAGCCACGTTCATGCCAACGTGTTTGCAAGTAAACATTGCTCTTTTCCCAGCGTAGCTCATTCCAAGAGTTGCTTCCATAGCTGTCTTTTCATTACAAGCCCAGTTACTACGGATACCTTTTTCTGTTGCTTCCTTTGAAGCCTGTATATATTCAGTAATTTCTGTTGAAGGAGTGCCAGGATAGGCAAAAATGCCCGAAAGTCCTGCGTCGATAGCGGCTTGGGCAATAGCTTCGTCGCCTAATAGAAGTAATTTCTCCATTGAAATATGTTTTTAATTTTTTAATTCGATGAATTTATAATGTGCAAAGTTATAAATTTTAAATCGTTTCTCCAAAAAATACTTAGAAATACACTTCGCCTTTAGGGAAGAATTTAATACTAAAAATGAAGCCTGCTTAAAACTAAACAGGCTTTTTTTAATCACAAATATTAATCTTCTTTTTTTTAGAATTTTATCATTCTTTGATTTGAGCGTTGATTGTCTAAAAAGCAAATTCCTATTGATCTTAAATCAAAAATAATTTTAAGGTTTTGGTTTTTAATTATTTTTTTCCAAGCTGATTTCATTCCTTTTGACCAAGAAATATCATCAAATATTACTATTGCTTTTTCGGAAAGAAAAGGTAGTATGGTTTCAAAATAATTTATTGTGGAGTCGTGGTCGTGATGCCCGTCAATAAAAACATAGTCTATAGGTTGATTCTGTTCTAATACATTTTTTAAATTGTCTGAAAAACGGCCTTCAACAATTTCAACATTTAATAATCCTAAATAAGTGAAGTGTTGTCTTGATTTTTCAACCAATGCAGCGGAACCTTCCATTGTTATTAGTTTTCCTCCCGAATATATGGTTAGTGCAGCGGCCTGATATGCAGCTGAAATTCCCAAACACGTTCCTAATTCAAGTGCTATTTTTGGTTTATATTCACTTATAATATTGAATAGTAGCAGTGACCAAAATGGGGATTTACTCGCAATATTTATTTGAGAAATTGTGGAACTATTCACCTGACCTATATGCATTTGAGAACCTGAGCGATTGGATTTTGGATTTCCAGCCCCAAAATCTGTTACAATTATTTCGGAATGGTCTTGCTTTAATTCTTTACGTAATTTTTCAATATTATTAACCCATATTTTATCCTCAACATTTAGTCTTTTTTTGATTGTGTTATGTAATATTGAACTAATTTTTGAAACTATCTGGTCATCATCTTTGATGTTTTTTGAAGTTTTTTTTCTTAAACCAATCAACCATATATTCCAAAAAATAAATCTAAAGAATGTTTTTATATATTTCATTATCGACTATTCTACTTAGTTTGTTCTTTTATAAAATCTCTTGTTTGTGATAATATAACTGGAGAAATTGTTTGTTCTATTGTTGAATATTCATCTATCATTCCTGTTGTGCTTTCTTGGAAAAGATGATTCATCCCAACTGCTGTGTATATTTTATAGTTGTTATTTTTGGCTTTTTTCAGAGCCTTTTCAATTGCAGGAAGATTGTATTGATATAAAACTTGAATATCATTGGTCCCATTAATTGCAAAAACTGGCTGATGTACCTTTTCTAAATAATCTGCAGGGTCAAGCTTCAAAAATACTCTCATCCAATTTGAAGTTAAACTTCCTACAAATTGTTTTCTTACTACTTGGCTTGAAAATTGAATTTCTTTTCTTTGCGATTCTTCAAGTTTGTTTAATTCTTTATCAAACCACTTATTCATCTTCTTTTCAATGGCTTCATTGCTTTTATCTTTTTCAATCAAACGATATATTTCATTTATAGTTGACAGTTGAAAATCAATAGCGTGCTTTGGGGCATTTGCTTTCTCAAAATAGGCTTTATTTTGTTGTAGGAGAACATCTATTCCTTTCATCCCTGGTCCAGCAAAAAGAATAATATATTTTAAATCTTTATTTTTTGATGCACATATAGAAACTATGGCTCCTCCTTCACTATGTCCTAACATTCCAATATTTTTATTATCAATATTTGGATGTTTGCTTATTAAATCGAAAGCAGCCTGTGCATCTATTGCATAATCTAATGTTGTTGCATTAATAATTGCTGAATCAGTAGAATGGGTAGCCCATCCTCTATCATCGTAACGGAAAACAGCTATTCCATTTCTTGTTAAATAATCTGCAAGAACTTTGAATGGTTTATGCCCAAATACTTCTTCATCTCGGTTTTCAAGTCCTGAACCAGTTACAAGTATTACACATGGGTATGTTTTGTCTTTTGAAGGCAAAGTTAATGTCCCTTTAAAATCATAATTAACTCCTTTAACATTAAAACTCATTTCTTGTTCAATGTATGGATAAGGAGGGTTTGGCTCTTGAGGACGATTAACTTCAAAGATTTTTTCGGTCTTTGCTAAAATTAGATTTTCAGTAAGAAAACCTTGTTTAAAAGAGGCAAAAATGGTGTCTTTGGTTTCATTATACTTACCTTTAAATACAACACCCATACTTTTTATAGAAAAAACAATAGAATCATCTATTAATCTCTGTTTTGTCACTCCAAACATTTCTTTGGTTTGGGAGGGTGAACCCATTAATATAATGGTAGTATCTGGTTTTTGCTCAATTTTTAAAGTTATAGGAAGCAATTGGATAGATATTTTCAATTCTCCATACCAATTAGTTGTTTGAGCTTGAATATTTTCACCCATCAAACTAACTAAAGAAACAATTACTAATATAAAAACTCTAATTTTTTTCATCACATTATATTATTTTATCTCAACTATTTTTTAGTATCCAAATATTTCATCTAAACTAAGAATTTGAACCTTACCATATTTTTCTAATCCTTTCAAATCAACTTGGTCTTTATGACCTAAGACTATATATGTTCTTGGTTTGTTTTTTATATTTTCATTATTAAATTTAACAATATCATCAATTTTAAGAGTAGGTATTGTTTCAAACATTTGTTTAGTTGGATTTGTTTTTCTTCCCATTTTCACATCATTAAGATATGAATAAATTATTCTTTCTTTAAGGATTCTTGATGTTCTATAATTTGAAATCATTGCCTCTTTTGCCAATTCAAAGTTTTGCTCAGAAATAGGCATTTGATCAAATAATTCATTAAAGGCATCAAAAGCATTAATTACTTTATCGTTTTGAGTTGCTATGTGAGACATATTTTGGTAGTTCTGTTGTAAACGTGAAGGAGAGATGTAGCGTGATGATGATTGATAGGCCAAGGATCTTTTTTCTCTCATTTCTTGGAAAACTATTGAATTCATTGATCCTCCAAAATATTGATTGTATAGCGCAATCACAGGACTAAGGCTTTCATTATAAATCCCACCAGTTGATAATTGGCGACAATAGGATTGCTTAGCATCATAATGTACAAAATAAACTTTGTTTTGATTGGTTGGGAGTGGATTTAAGTATTTTACTTTTGGAGAAGGTTTAAGTTTGTTTGGAGATGAGATATGTTTGGAGTCTAATAGTTTTTTTAGTTCAACTATTGATAAATTACCGTAGAAATGAATTGTATGATTGTAATTTGTGAGTTCTTTTATATCATTCTTAATCATTTGTGGCGTAAGTTTCAATAATTCAATTTCAGGGATTAAGTCATAATGAGCTTGCTCTTTTCCATAGGTTACATAATTGTTTAGAGCCGAGAAACAACTTGCTTGTTTTACCTTACTGTCTCTTCGATTTTTTAATATGTTTTTTACTACGTTGTCAAGTGATTCATTCTGCATATCAGGATTATTAAGCATATCCTCTAATAATGTAATTGCACTTGATAGATTTTCTGAAAGGCCACTAAGTGTTACTCTTGTGAAATCATCTCCTGAAACAATTCTAATATTACATGCTAAATTGTAGAATTGTTTTTTTATTTCCTCAACAGAAAGCTTTGATGAGGAAAGTTGACTTTGGTAATCTCCAATTAATCCTAATCTTTTATTTGAAAGCACTCCAAAATCATACTCATAAGCTAAATAGAAAGTTTTATTTTCATTATTAGGGACATAAAGAATTTCAGCTCCGTTATTAAGTTTAGAATGTTTTAAGTCTCGATCGTAATCAACAAATAAAGGCTCAATTTCTTTTACATTTGTGTTTTGAATTTGTTTGAAAAAAACTGATTTTTGATCACGGTTAACATGAATTGGAGTAATTGCTGGTTTTTGAATTTTTTCTATGTTTTTAGGCTCACCTTGAATTTTTTTAATGACAACATAGTTATTTTCTTGGAAGATTTCTTTTGCAAACTCAATTAATTCTTCTTTTGTAACTTTTGCCATTCTATCCATTTGACTAACGGTTTCTTCCCAATTTTGCCCTGAGAGATAACTTGTAACCATTTTCATTGCTCTTGAGCGATTAGTTTCAAGGCTTTTTATTTCATATAATCTTTCATTATTAATAATCGCTTTAAGAATACTTTCATCCCAATTTCCTGATTTTAGTGTTTCAATTTGTTTTAATAATAAATCTTTCAACTCATTTAAGGTTTGGCCTGTTTTAGGAGTCCCATTAAGTATGAATGCAGAATAATCATTTAGGTCATAGACTCCAGAACTAACACTTGAAGCCAATTGTTTTTGATTAATATTTACATCCATTATTCCAGAGCTCCCATTATTTAAAACCTTGTCTAAAAGATTAGCCAATATTACTTGATGAGAAGTTGAACCTGCATTAATTCTGAATGCAATTGTAAGATTTTCAGCCTCAAGTCCAACTACTTCAATATTTTTAACTGAAGTTATCGGTTTTTCAAGCTCATATTTGAATGGTTTTACTTCTTTTGAAGGAATTTGTCCAAAATATTTATCAATAATTTTTATTGCCTCAGCTGGATCAAAATCTCCACTCATTGCAATACAATAGTTATTGGGAACATAATAGGTGTCAAAGAAATTATTGATTGCAACCATTGATGGGTTTCTTAGGTGTTCGTGGCTGCCAAGTGTTGTTTGAGTACCGTATGGATGGTTAGGAAATAGAGCAGAAAGCATTGCTTCATTTGTTTTACGTCTATCATTTGTTAAAGACATATTCTTTTCCTCATAAACAGTTTCAAGCTCCGTGTGGAAAAGGCGAAGGACAGGATTTTGAAATCTGTCAGATTGAATTTTTGCCCAGTTTTCAATTTGATTTGAAGGAATATTTTCAATGTAATATGTAAAATCATTTGATGTTGCAGCATTTGTCCCATTTGAACCAATAAGTTTCATTAATTTATCATACTCATTTGGAATAGCAAGTTTTGAGGCCTCAAAAGATAATTTGTCTATTTCTTTATATATATTATTTCTTTTTTCAATATCGCTTTCTTTTACATATGCTTCGTATAGGTTTTCTATTTTCTTAATATAAGTACTTTCTTCATCCCAATTTATAGTTCCGATTTGTTTTGTCCCTTTGAACATTAAATGTTCAAAATAATGAGCAAGGCCGGTGTTCTCGGCAGGGTCGTTTTTACTCCCAACCCTAACTGCAATGTAGGTTTGAATTCTAGGTTCTTCTTTATTCACAGACATATAAACCTTGAGTCCATTTTTCAAAGTGTAAATTATGGCATTTAAAGGATCATTTGCAACTCTTTCAATATCAATATTCTTTGGTTGACTTACAACATTAATTTTATTAACATTAGGGTCAATATTTACTTGTGCAAATATTGTTTGCGATAGGCAAAAAACAATTGCCGAGGCTAAGAAAAATTTTATTATTTTCATTATTTTTATTTTTAAACGTTCAAAATTGAGCTCAAAGTTACAAAGAAAATTTATATTTCTAATAGAACCATACTATTTTATAAATAATAGTTTGAATTTAAAAAGTTGAATAGGTTTCTCAAAACAAGAAACCTATTCAACTTAATTATTACTTATAAACCTATTATTTATTAATCTGGGTTTGAATGAATATATGGATTGTCTTGAGTTGTAAATTCTCCTTTATCAAAATTCAAGGATGAACTTTCTCTAACATCTGAATGATTTTTTGTATTTATTTCCATATTGTATTGTTGGTAAGCCGGTTTTTTAATCACTTCTTCCAAACCATTTTTATCCTTCATCATTTGAGAAAATAACTCCATTCTTTTTTGTCTTTCTTCAAATAATTTTTCGTTGTTATCTTTATAAAAAGGATTGGTTGAGATTGGTTCCCTTGGAGTTATTCTAGTTTCCAAACCGTTTTTAGTGTCGGAGTTATTTAAAGGTTTTTCTTCAACTTCAATAATTGTTTGAGATTGAGGTCTTATCATTTCTATCCCTAAAACACTATTATCAGTTATATTATCATTACTTACAGTATTGTCTCTTGTTGACGAAATTGGAGAAAAATAATCTGGAGCTACATCCAATTCTTTACGAACAGGTCTTTGATTTGATTGTGATTCTGCAAAAACTTCAGTTTGTTTGGTTTCATTTTTTACAATAAAAGGAGCATTTGCTATTTCTGCTTCTGCTTTTTTAATTACATCAACAACAGTTTCTTTTTTTGGTTCTTCAATTACAAGCGGTTTTTTTATATTATTATTTCTTTCGTATGGATTATAAATTTCTTTTTCTTCAAATCCTGTTGCAACTAAAGTAATATCTATTCTATCTTGGTATGTTTCATCGTATTTAAGTCCCCAAATTATATCTGGCTCGTTTCCTGTTTGAGATTGAAGATATTCTGCAATAATTGCATATTCATCCATCGTAATCGAATATTCTTCATCAGGTGATGTTGTTATGTAAAGGAGCATATTTTTTGTTCCTCTAATTTCGCAATCATTAAGCAGATCTGAGGTTGCTGCTTGCTGGATAGCTTCAAGAGCTCGTTCTTCTCCAGAACCGTACCCAGATCCTGTCCCCATTATTGCAACTCCGGAATTAGCCATAACACTTTGGACATCCCTAAAATCTACCATAATGTAGGCATTACTTGTGATGATTTCAGCAATACCCTTGGCTGCTGTTAAAAGGACATCATCGGCCATTGGAAACATTCTTGGCAATGGAATATTGCCTCTTTCTCGAATTTTATCGGTATTTACAACAATTATTGCGTCAACAACTTCTTTCAAATTTCTTATTCCTTGTTCAGCTTGTTCTTTTCTCCTTTTACCTTCAAATGACAAAGGAAGTGTTACAATTGCAACAACCAATATTTCATCATCTAACTTCTCTCCAAGATCATTCTTAAACTCAATTTCTTTTGCATATTTTGCTATTATTGGGGCTGCGCCTGTTCCTGTTCCTCCTCCCATCCCTGCTGCAATAAAGAGCATTTGAGTGTTATTACTCAACATCTGCTTAATTTCTTCCTCTGCTGTAACTGCTGCAGCTCTTGCCTTTTCAGGACAATTGCCTGCACCCAAACCATCCTTTCCAATTTTAATTTTATTCTGGATTGGGCTTGCATCCAAAGATTTTTGATCTGTATTACAAACTATAAAATCTACACCCTCTATCCCTTTATTGTACATATGATTGATTGCATTTGTGCCTCCTCCACCTACACCAATTACTTTGATATAGTTAGAATTTTCTTTAGGTGCTTCAAATTGTAACATTTGTATTTCGTATTAATTAATTTCTATTACTCTAAAATTATTGTTTTTTATATCTGTTTCAAGTTGTAAAAATACTAATTAATTACAACATGATATAAGCTATCCCTATTACTTTTTAACAATTTCTTGTTTATAACATTCTACTCCGGACCTTCTTCCTTAAAAAGCCCTTCAAGCCATGATATTATTGAACTCTTTGTTTTGCTTTCTGATGACCTTTTCTTCGTCTTTGAATTTTCTTCAACATCTTCTTGTTCAATAGTTTCATCATATATCTCTTCAATTGTCTCATCAATCGGAGCAGCCATTGGAGATTTATTTAATCTATTATCCTTATCTAATTTTTTTAACCCCTCTAAAATTAGGCCAATTCCTGTTGCGTGCATTGGATGTGTCATTTCCTCCGTTATTGTTCCGCCTAAATGATCTTCAGGAGTCCCAACCCTTGAATCTATTCCTGTTAAATATTCGGTCAATTGAACAATATCTTTCATCTTTGCACCACCTCCTGACAAAACTATTCCTGCAATGAGTTTCCTTTCGTATTTTTTGCTTCTAATTTCAAACAACACTTGATCAATAATCATTTCCATTCTAGCCTGAATTATTCCTGCAAGTGTTTTCATTGAAATCTCTCTTGGGTCTCTTCCTCTAAAACCAGGAATTGCAATAATTTCATCTTCTTTTGCAGAGGCACTTAAACATGAGCCAAAACGAGTTTTTAATGCCTCAGCTTGAGTTTTTATTATTGAACAACCTTCTTTAATATCATCAGTAATAACATTTCCAGCCAATGGTATAACTGCTGTATGACGAAGAATCCCCTCATGGAAAATTGCCATATCTGTTGTTCCTCCTCCAATATCAACCAAACAAACTCCCGCTTCCTTTTCACTTGCATTAACCACCGCCTCAGCCGATGCAATCGGCTCCAGAATAAGATTTCTAACCTTACAATTAGCCATTTCAACACTCCTGACAATATTTTCAATATTAGTAATATGTCCTGTTATTATATTAAAATTACCCTCCAAACAACTTCCAGGCATACCAATTGGATTAATTACATCTGCCTCACCATCAACTATAAAACTCTGAGGGACAACGTGAATTATTTTTTCTCCTGGTTGAAGAACAAGGTTTTCTTGATCTTTAATCAGCCTTTCTCTATCCGATTCCTTAATAATATGACCCTTATTTTCCAGCATTATGTTGCCTCTATGTTGAATGTTACGGATTTGATGACCAGCAATACCAACAAAGACCTCTCTTACCTTATATCCTGTTTTTTGCTCTGCCTCTTCAATTGCTTTTCCTATTGAAATTGAGGTTTGTTCAATATTTCTAACCACACCTCTTTCAACTCCAATTGATTCTGACTTGCCCATACCAAGAATTATTGGTTTACCATCTTGATCCCTTGAGCCTATGAAAACTGCTATTTTTGTTGTTCCGATGTCGATACCAACTACTATGTCTCTTTCCATATCAATTTATTTTTATATTTTGTTCACTTTTATTTATTGTTGTTTTTTCTATTGTTTGGCTTTTAGAGGCTTGCTCTGTGAATTTCTTTATACAAACAACCTGATTCCTAAACCTCAAATCAACAACACTATAATTATCCCATCCAATTTTTGAGAAACCCTCTTTATATAAATAGCTTAGTTTTGTGAATTGAGCTTCCAAGTCCTCATTCTCATTTATCCTTATCAAGTAGTTTCCAATTTTAGGAATAAGTTCATAGCTCCCATCTTTATTCAAATAGATTTGGTCTATTTGATAATTAAGGATAGAATCGTTTTGGAGTTTTTGGGCAATTTTATAAATATTTGAAAGGCTTCTTTCAAATCCCTTTTTATCTTGAATTTTGATTGTATCAACAACTCTTTTATCCAATATCTTAGAATTTATATCTATAAATCCATTTGCCACAACCACATCAGTAATATCGCTTCCCATAATTTCAATAAATTTTCCCCTTTTATCGATGTAATATTCTTGATTCCTTATTGTGTGGATTCTTACTAGTGGCTCAGATTGTTTAATTTCAATTTTCAAAATTCCTTTTAAATTTTGAAAAACCTGAACATCCTCAAGATATTGATTTTTCATTAAAAATTCTTCAACATCCTTCCCTTCAATATTTTTTCTTTCCCTATTCTTAAAATCTCCAAATTTAGCATTCAAGTCTTTTGTTAATGCTCCAATAGTAATTATTGTATCAGATTTTCCATAGCTGATAGCAATATCAACTCTTTCAATTTTTTGATTTCTTATAAAAATATTAGCAACAACAACAATAGTTATTAGTAATATAATTACTAATAACATAGCTAATATTTTCTTCCCTTTATTACTCATCTTTAAATCTATCTTCAATTTGAGACACAAAATTGGAAATATCACCTGCTCCAATCGTTACTAAAACTTCTGGATAAAGGGCTTCCAACAAATCCAATAAACCCTCCTTTGTACTATAGTATTTATCCATTTTATTAATCTTATGAAGCAACATTTTAGAATTTATGCCTGCAATCGGTTCCTCTCGAGCAGGATAAATGTCTAAAAGAACTATCTCATCAAACCCACTCAATTCTTTTGAAAACTGATCGGCGAAATCTCTTGTTCTTGTATATAAATGTGGTTGAAATACTCCTGTTAGCTTTTTTGTTGGATATTGAATTCTTAAAGATTCAACAAGTGCCTTAATTTCATTCGGATGATGAGCATAGTCATCAATATAAACAAAATCTTTTCTCTTTAAAATTATCTCAAAACGTCTTTTTACTCCACTAAAAGAGGATATATTTTTGCGCATTTCCTGTTCACTCACTCCACAAATTAGAGCAATTGCAATTGCCATAACTGCATTTTCAACATTATGAACACCACCATAATTAAGACATATGTCATAGTATATTTTCTCAGGTGTTCTTAAATCAAAATAATAGCTCCCATCATAATTTCTAATATTGGTAGCATAGTAGTCTGCATCAAGACCTCTGATTGTATAATCAAATTCTTGACAAGTGCTACCTTCTGAAATATGCAAATCAACTCCCTTTTTCAAAAACAAAAATTCCTTAGTTTTGCTGGTAAATTCAAGGAAGGACTCTTGCATTGTTAAAAAGTCACCATAAATATCCAAATGGTCGGCATCCAAAGCAGTTACTGCAGAAATTGTTGGTGTAAGCTGCAAGAAAGACCTATCATATTCGTCAGCCTCAACAACGACATAATCGCTATTTTTATTTATAACATAATTAGAATTAAAGTTCTTTGATATCCCTCCCAAAAACGCACTACATCCTACACTACTATTATGAAGAATATGAGCAATCATAGTTGAAGATGTTGTTTTGCCGTGAGAGCCTGCAATGGCAATACATTTCATGTTTTTTGTAATCTCACCCAAAACTTGTGAGCGTTTGAGCATCTTGTAGCCAATTCCAACAAAATGGTTGTAGATTCTATTATCTTTTGGAATTGCAGGAGTGTAGATAACCAAATCAATATTTTTTGGAATAGTTGAAATATTATCTTCATAAGTAATAATCATTCCCTCTTTTTCCAATTCATTTGTTAGTTCAGACAAAGTTCGATCATATCCATATATTTTATTGCCCAAATCATTCAAATATCGAGCAATAGCACTCATCCCAATCCCACCAATTCCTAAAAAATAATATGTTTTCATTTTTATCCTTATTTTTTACTCTTACTTATTAACTCTTCAACTATAAAAAGAATTCTTTTGTCAGCATCCTTTATTCCTAACTTAACTATATTTTGACTCAACTGACTTTGTTTCTCAGTGTCCCCTATCAAAGAATCTAATTCATTAATTAGGATTTCTCTTGCTTTAATATCTTTTACCATTAGTGCTGCATTCTGATTAACCAAAGCCAGGGCATTCTTTGTTTGATGATCCTCAGCAACGTTTGGACTTGGAACCAAAATTGTTGGCTTTCCAATAACACAAAGCTCACTAATTGCAATTGCCCCAGCTCTTGAGATAATTATATCACTAACACTATAAGCTAAATCCATATCATATATAAATTCAAACACTTTAATGTTATTTGAATTGATGTTTTCAGTATATTCTTTTGCTTGATGATAAAAGTTCTTGCCAGTTTGCCAAATTAATTGAATGTCATTTTCAACAAAATATTTTATACCTTTTACTATACTTTCATTTATGGTTAATGCTCCTAAACTTCCCCCAACAACTAAAATAGTTTTCTTTGTTTCATCTAATCCAAAATAAGAAATAGCCTTATCTCTTTTGTTTTCAATATCTATAATATTTTGACGAATAGGATTTCCTGTAAAACAAATCTTATCTTTTTCAAACCAACGATTCATATTATCATAGGCAACACAAACCTTTGAAACCTTTTTCCCTAACATCTTATTGGTTATTCCTGGATATGAGTTTTGCTCTTGAATAAGGGTTGGAATTTTTAGTTCTGAAGCTGCTCTAAGGGTTGGTCCTGAGGCAAAACCACCAACTCCAATAACAATATCTGGATTAAATTCCTTAATTATTTTTCTGGCTTTAAACGTACTACAGATAACCTTAAACGGGAAAGATAGGTTTTTCCAAGTCATTCGTCTTTGCAAACCACTAATCCATAACCCTTCAATTTTGTAACCAGCCTGAGGTACTTTCTCCATTTCCATTTTATTCTTTGCTCCAATAAAAAGGATATCCGAATCACTATATTTTTGCTTAATGGCATTTGCAATTGCCACAGCTGGAAATATATGTCCTCCAGTTCCTCCTCCACTAATTATTGCTTTCATACCAATTTTATTTTTAATTTATTAATCAAACTATCCTTGAGCTCCTTGTTCCAATTGAGATTCATTATCTTGCAAAGATAGTTCTTCCTCAGTTATATCTTGTTGAAGAGATTCTTTCACCTGGTCTTTATTTGCTTCACTACTAATGCTTAGCACAATTCCTAAGGCTATGCAACTAAACAAAAATGAGGTTCCTCCATAACTTATAAAAGGTAGAGTCTGCCCCGTTACTGGCGACAATCCAGAGGCAACAAACATATTAATTAGAGCTTGAAAAACTATCATTATTACTAATCCAATTGCACAAAAAGCCCCGAAATAACCCTTTGAACGTTTTGCAACCTGAATACCTCTATACAAAAGTATTAAATAGAGAGCAATTACAACCATCCCCAACAAAACTCCACCCTCTTCAATAATTATTGCAAATATAAAATCATTATGACTTTCACTCAAAAAACGAGCTTGAGTTGTGTTTCCCACAAATTTACCAAAAAAACCACCCGTCGCAATTGCCATTTGAGCTTGATTTGATTGAGTTATTGCAGTTTTATCGGGATTTCTATATTCCTCAATCCTATTAACCCATGTTCCTCCACGAGAAAGCAAATCAGGTTTCGATTGAAGAATGGCGAAAATTGAAACAATTCCCACAATCCCAACAACAACAATTATTCCTAAGTATTTAAGATTTATTCGTCCAATAAACATCATAACAAAACAAATCAAAAATAAAATGGCAGCAGTTGAAAAGTTTTCTGGAAAAATCAAAATACAAATACCAACAATAACAATTATTAGTTTTTTAAATACATCCAAAGATTTTATTGTGTCTTGATTTAAGGCAAGAACCCTTGCAACATAAACAATGAGAATTATTTTTACAATTTCTGAGGGTTGAAATTGACCAATTAAGGGAATAGTTAACCAACGTGCAGCAGCCTTATCGCCCAAAGAACCAATAATTAAAGTTATAGACAAAAGAGCAAAGGATATTAATAGACCAAACTTTGCAAACCTTGAAAAATATGTGTATTTAATATGATGTACAGCATAAAGGACACACGTCCCCAAAAGAAGAATAAACAAGTGTTTGGAGAACATACCAATTGGTGTTCCACCTTGCTTTTCGTAAACAGTTTTGCCTAATGTACTATAAACTTCCAAACACGATATGACCATTAGCAACAAAAAGACCATCCAAATCACTTTGTCTCCCTTAATTCTAATCTTAATATTACTAAATCCAGTTGCCATCACAAATTTTATTTACAAATTATTTACTGCCCTACAAAACTCAGATCCTCTTATTTGAATATCTTCTTCATTTCCATTTGCAGGTGAATATAAAACAATATCCTTTTCTTGAGCAACACAACTTGCCAAAACAACCGCATCATTCATATCATTGACCGATAGAATTGAATGAATAATTCCATCAAAAGTTGTTTTTAGTATTTGGGCCTTTGATCCAAAAACAATCAACACCGACACCTTCTCCTTGCAAATACTCATCAAACTACTATAATCCGTTGTTCCATAATCATCATTAACAATCCAAATAATCCTACTTGAAATTTGCTCCATTGTGAACCAAGTTATATTATTGTTATTGGAAAAAGCATCGTTAATGTAGGAAATATCTTTTATAGTTGCAACCAGCTCTCTTTTGTTTTTCTCATCCTTTTGGGATGCAAAAATATTATAAAGCTCTTTTCTTTTAAACAAAACCTCATCGTAAGTTCTTCCAGCAAGATTTGTGTAAATTTTCTTGGCACCTTGTTTTGCTAATAAATCTATATTCATTTTTTATCTAAGTTTAAGAGTGATGATTGAAACTACTGCTAATATTATACTTATTATTAAGAACCTCATTACAATTTTAGGTTCTGCATATCCTTTCATTTGATAATGATGGTGTAAGGGGGCCATTTTAAAAAATCTCTTACCCTGACCATTTCTTTTCTTTGTGAATTTAAAATAACTTACTTGAATTATTACCGAAACACTTTCAGCAAAGAATACCCCACAAAGAATTGGAAGAAGAAGCTCTTTTCTTATCAGAACTGCAATTACTGCTATTATCCCACCCAAAGCCAATGAACCAGTGTCTCCCATAAAAATTTGTGCAGGATAGGTATTATACCAAAGAAAACCAACAGTTGCACCCACAAAGGCACTTATAAAAATAGTAAGCTCCCCAGCATTTGGGATAAACATTATATTTAGGTAGTTAGCAAAAATTATATTCCCAGATACCCAAGCCAAAATCCCAACCGTTGAACCAACAATTGCAGAAACTCCCGTTGCCAAACCATCTATACCATCAGTAAGGTTAGCTCCATTTGATACTGCAGTTATAATAAAGATTACAATTGGAATGAAAATTAGCCAAGCCCATTTCTTATAATCTTTTCCAATCCATTTAACCAATGATGAATAGTTAAATTCATTATTTTTCACAAATGGAATTGTTGTTTTTGTAGATTGCTTAGCCTTTTTAGAAAATTCTACCTTTGCTTTTTCGTATTTTGTTTCGTTTTGAATATTATGGGTTGTAGTATATCTTTCAACATCTGCTTTTTCCTTAATTGTTATGTCAGGATGAAAATAGATTAATGCACCAACAACAATTCCCAAAACCACTTGACCTACAATCTTAAACTTCCCTTTTAGTCCTTTTTTATCGTGCTTAAAAACCTTTATATAGTCGTCTAAAAATCCAATTAATCCAAGCCAAACTGTGGTTAGAAGCATAATTATTATGTAGATATTGTCTAACCTAGCGAACAAAAGGGTTGGGATTATGATTGCAGCCAAAATAATTAAACCACCCATTGTTGGAGTTCCTTCTTTTTCCTTTTGACCATCAAGACCTAATTCCCTAACCGATTCTCCAATTTGTTTTAGACGTAGAAAATTTATTACTCTCTTCCCATATACAATTGTTATAAAAAGTGAAGTAATAACAGCCATTGCTGCACGAAAGGAAATGTAGTGGAAAACCCCTGCTCCGGGCAATCCAAATTCAAAATCAAGCCATGTAAATAAATGATATAACATAATCTTTAATATTTTAATACTTCTTCTTTATCGTCAAAATGATTTCTTATTTTTTTTATCTCCTGATATGTTTCGTGTCCCTTTCCAGCCACCAGAATAACATCCTCTTTTGTTGCCAATTGACAAGCCATTTTAATTGCATCGTGACGGTTTTCTATGATAAAGGTTTTCTTTTCTGTTATTATGTCGAGTCCTTTTTGCATATCATTAAGAATATCCATTGGATTCTCTGTTCTGGGATTATCGCTTGTTAGAATTAGAATATCTGAGTTTTGAGCCGCAATTTTAGCCATAATTGGTCTTTTGGTTTTATCTCTATCTCCTCCACATCCAACAACTGTTATTAATCTCCCCTTTGATTCTCTAATTTGATTTATTGTTTTTATTACATTTGTAAGGGCATCAGGAGTGTGTGCATAATCAATTATAGCCTTTGTTTCTTTGGAATTAGTTACACAATCAAATCTTCCTTGAGCCGAATCTAATTGACTAATTGCTTTTAGAGTTTCATCTTTTTTCATACCCAAAAGAATAGCCGTTGCATAAATTACTAATATATTATAAGCATTAAATTGCCCAATTAGTTTGGTCCATAATTCGACATTTTCAATACTTAGAAGTTGTCCTTCAAAACTATTTTCAAGAATTAGGGCATGGAAGTCAGCCATTGTTTTTAAGCTATAGCTATATTTTTTTGCCTTTGTGTTTTGAAGCATAACCTCTCCATTTTGATCATCTAGATTGGTTAAAGCAAAAGCATGTTTCGGAAGAAGATCGAAGAATTGTTTCTTAGCTTTAATATATTGTGAAAATGTTTTGTGAAAATCTAAATGGTCATGAGTGATGTTTGAGAATATTCCTCCATAAAAATCAACTCCTGAAATCCTTTTCTGAACAATTGCATGGGAGGAGACTTCCATAAAAACATATTCACACCCACTTTCTACCATTTGAGAAAAGAGTTTATTGAGTTCAATTTGATTGGGAGTGGTGTGTGTTGAAGGAATTTGGAGGTAATTTATTTTGTTAACAATTGTGGAAACCAAACCTGCTTTAAAGCCCAAGAGCATAAATAAATTATGCAAAAGAGTTACTGTTGTGGTTTTGCCGTTAGTTCCTGTTATTCCAATAATTTTTAATTTTTTAGAGGGATTATCATAGAAATTTGAAGCAATATAGCCTAATGCCTCACTACTATTGTCAACCACAAAAAACGTTGTGTTTTGTTTTAATATATCATTATCTTCAATTTCTTTGGGTATAAATTCACAAACAATATATTTTGCACCCTTGTTAATAGAACTTATAATAAAATCATGTCCATCAACAATTGTTCCTCTTTGAGCAACATAAAGGAAGCCATCCTCAACCTGCCTTGAATCGAAACATATCCCCTTAATTTTTTTTGATTTAATTAAATCATATATCTGCTTATAATTGTTCGCCTTTTTCATTCTCAATTAAGTATTAGGTGAATTTTGTTGCCTTTTCTATAATTTGAACCTCCAATTATCGATTGACTAACTACCTTTCCTTTTCCCTCAAAACTAACATCAAGTCCTTGTTTTTCTAAAATATAGATTGCATCACGAATTGTCATCCCTACAACATCTTGAACAAGGTTTGTTTTAACTTTTGGAAGAGGACTCTTTGGACCAAGTTTTATACCAATATTATTACAAAATTTATTATAACTATCTTGATTCCCTTTAATTTTTGGAGGAGCTTGTTTTGATGAAATAGATTGTTGTTGATGATAAGTTAGCCTAGTTCCAACAACCCTGTCTGATAAATCTCTAAACACAGGTGCTGCCAAATCTCCACCATGAGTTGCATTCTTTTGAGGTTCAGAAACAACGACTATGCAAGAATACTGAGGGTTTTCTGTTGGGAAATACCCACAAAACGACGCCCTATGTTGAATTTGAACAATTCCTCTCTTACTATATCCAATTTCAGCAGTCCCTGTTTTCCCAGCTATTCCGTATCCGGTTTTCGACAATCTCTTTCCTGTACCTTTCTCAACAACATTTTTTAAGATGGCTTGAAGATTTTTAAGAGTTTCCTCCTTACACATCTTTTGTTTTATGATAGTGGGTTCAAATGTTTTAATAATTTTTCCATTTTCAGCAATATTACTAACAAACATAGGCTTAACCATTTTTCCATTATTGGCAATTCCATTATAGAAGGTTAGAAGTTGCATTGGTGTCATAACCGAAACATATCCAAAGCTAAGACGAAGAATATCATCAACCGAAGTTCCTTTTTCATTAATGTAAGGCTTAGGTTCTTGAATCTTAATATCCATTTTCAATTTATCAAAATAGAAATACTCTTTTAAATCTTTTCCAAACTGTGTTTTTTTACCCTTTGAAATATAGTTATCATAAACCACCTGACTTACTCCAACATTGGATGACATTTCCATTGCCCTTGAAAAACTAACATTTCCATGGTTTATCTTCCCAACATCCCTTATTGAGGTTTTAGCTCCAGGAAAACGTTTCTCAAAAGTTGGGACCATTGAAGAGGTATCTATTAGTCCCTTATCTAAATACAGCATAGCACTTATTGCTTTAAAGGTTGAGCCTGGCTCAAAATAACTACTGATTGCAATGTTTGTTTGTTCCTTATATTCTCCGGTTTTATCTTTCTGGAGTGATGAAATTGCTCTAATATACCCAGTTTTAACCTCCATTAAAATCACACATCCACTTTGAGCATCATTGGAGTCTAAACATTTCCTCAAACTATTTTCTGCCAATTCTTGCAACCTAACATCAATTGTTGTGACTATATCTTTTCCGTCAATTGCCTTAATTTGCTGATTGTCATCCATAGGAATCCATATGCCTGGATTAATCTTCTTTTCCTTTCTAATCCCTGATTCACCTTGAAGATAGTTTGAATAGTAGCCATCAATTCCGTCATAGCAAGTGTCACAACCATCAATTGGAACTCCGATTGTCCTTCTCGCCATTGGATAGTAGGGATAGAAGCGAACATTTCTTTCAACAACATTTATATAATTAGTCAAATAGAATTTCCCAGAATGAATTATTTTTCCTGTGCTTCTACTTTTTCTAACCTTTTCTTTTGAAATTAGTGGAAATCTTCTCATTCTCTCCCATTGTTCCAAAGAAATATTCTTTTGAACAAGAACATATCGATTTGACTTATCTTTGGTTCTAAACTTACGAAAATAGGTTAAGTATTCATTCTTACTCTTACTATCGTTTGCATTAACAAATAAGCGAGCCAAACTATCACATAAAATTGGCATTTGTTTTTTGTAAATACTGTCTGCAATCACTCTCTGTCGTACTCTTCTCTTAGTTTTCTTATCTGTTTCATAAGTGTAGCCCAAATCAATGTAAACATCATATCTTGGAACATCTGTTGCCAACATAAGCAACTCACCATTATCCGAATCCACACTATAAATACTTCCTCTCTTTGCCTTAACCGGACGCATTTCCACAAATCTTTCCTCAGACAATTTCCTCCAGAAGCTACCCTCAACAACTTGAATATAAACAACCTTACCAATAACACATAGAAATCCAAGGAGTAAAATCAAATACACCCAAAAAAATCTAAACATTATATCTCTCTTATCTGACTGCATTATTTATATTATTCCTGTTTTTCTTGTTTTTTCTCAATCAAAATCACCTGTTTCTGCTCTTGCTTACTAACCTTTATTCCTTTTTCTTCCAAAACCTTTTCCAATTCCAACATCTGAGTTTGTTTCTGATAAACACCCTTTTGTCCAGAGTGTTTCTTCTGCAAATAATTCACCTCTTTCTCCAACTTATCAATCTCTCTAACTGTTCTTTCAATATTATATCTATTTGTTATATACACAATAATTAGCACAACACCAATCAAAATTATGGGCAGCCAAGCCAAAAACCCCTTCCTAAGCAAGAAATTTCCGTCAATAAAACTCTTAGCCTTAAAATTTTTAGTTTTCATTTCTTTTGACAAATTCTAAGTTTTGCACTTCTTGAGCGAGGGTTTTGAGCAATTTCATCATCCGAAGCAGTAATTGGTTTTTTAGTAATCATATTCAATGGACAAATAACATTTCCATAGAAATCCTTTTCCAGCTTAGCCTCAAAGTTTCCAGTTTTCATAAAGTTCTTAACTAACCTATCCTCCAACGAATGATAGCTCATCACAACCAAGCGACCACCTTTTGTCAAAACCTCATTTGCCTCAAAAAGCATCTTCTTTAAATTCCCAAGCTCATTGTTTACTTCAATCCTAAGAGCCTGAAAAACCATAGCATAAAACTTATTCTCTTGCCCCTTTATAACATAAGAAGAAAGTAAGTCTTTAAGTTCAAAGCTTGTGTTTATGGCAGATGAAGATCGAGCAGAAACAATTTTTTTAGCAATTTGATAGGCATTAGTTAACTCACCATATTCTCTAAAAATTCTTGAAAGTTCCGAAATTGAATAATTAGATATAATATCCTTTGCTGTTTGACCTCCCTGAGTGTTCATTCGAAGGTCTAAATCGGCATCAAAACGAGTGGAGAAACCTCTTTCAGGCGTGTCTATTTGAAATGAAGAAACCCCCAAATCCGCTAAGATACCATCAACCTGAAACTCTCTAAACAAGCGAAGATTCTCCTTAAGATTGCTGAAATTATCCTCAATAAACACAAATCTATCATCAACAATCAAATTTCTCTTAGCATCACTATCCTGATCAAAAGCATATAGAATACCGTCTTTGTCAAGCAAATCTAAAATAGCACGCGAATGACCACCTCCACCAAAAGTAACATCAACATAATGTCCCTTTGGATTGATTTTCAAACCATCCAAGCACTCTGAAAGCATCACGGGGTTATGATACTCAGTCTTTAAGTAATTCTTCTGCTGCTTTAACATAATCAAATCCATCGTTATCAATTGAACTATAAATAGAAGCATCCCAAATCTCCATACAAGAGGCAGAACTCACCAAAACAATATCCTTGTCGATATTTGCAATTGAGCGTTGTTCTTTAGGGATTAGGAATCGATCTGAGGAATCCAATTCAACGATGTTTGATTCTGTTAATTTTCTGAAAAGCCTTTTTGCCTTAGGATCATAGAGGTTTAATTTGGCTTGAAGATTAGCCACCTCATTTTGGAAGGATTCATAA
>Ga0172377_10001932_pt1 | contig 21194 bp, 15 predicted proteins | sample Pumphouse3metaG_FD_119749 | JGI IMG/M metagenome (GOLD analysis project Ga0172377, IMG submission 119749) | Leachate microbial communities from a municipal landfill in Southern Ontario, Canada - Pumphouse #3 metaG | ecosystem: Engineered > Solid waste > Landfill > Unclassified | place: Canada...
ATGCTTTGCTGCATCTGTGAAACCTTTTATATCTCTTCCATTTTCATTGTTGATCTGCTCCAAGAAGGCTGTCATCAGCAGAGGTATGTCCTCTTTTCTCTCTCTAAGAGGAGGAACTGTAAGATGAACAACATTCAATCTGTAGAACAGATCCTCTCTGAAATTACCTTTCTCTATCTCTTCTTGAAGATTTTTGTTTGTAGCAGTGACAACTCTCACATCAACATTGATGGTCTTCTCACCACCAACTCGTTCAAATTGATGTTCCTGAAGCACTCTTAGAATCTTTATCTGGGTAGATAGATTGATCTCACCAATTTCATCAAGAAAGATTGTACCACCATCAGCCAGTTCAAATCGACCTTTTTTTGCTGCAATAGCACCAGTGAAGGCACCTTTTTCATGACCAAATAGCTCACTCTCAAGAAGACTCTCTGTAAGAGCGGCGCAGTGCACCTTTATAAAAGGTCCAGTTCTTCTAGGTGATAATTGATGTATTGCATCAGCTACCAATTCCTTACCAACTCCTGATTCACCAGTTACCAAAACAGATGCTTTGGATGATGATACCTGAGCAATTGTATCCATCAAATCTTTGATTTTGTTGCTCGTTCCTATCATCTTGCCATATCTATTTTTAGCTTTCAATGCAGCAAGTTCTTCTTTGATCTTTATGTTTTCATCAAGGAGATCTTTATTTTTTAATGATTTTTTGACCATCAATGACAATCTATCAAGATCTACAGGCTTTGTGAAAAAGTCTACAGCTCCATCTCTCATGGCATTCACGGCTGTCTCAATGGTACCATGTCCTGTGAGTATGAACACGGGAATATTTGGATAAGAACTCACTATCTTTTTAAGCAGTTCCTCTCCTCCCATTCCTTCCATTCTTAAATCAGTTATAACCAAATCAACATCATTTTTATTTATCTGGGACCATGCAACCTCACCACTTTCGGCAAGCAATACATTGTAATTATCCATTTCCAATGCAAGACCAAGTCCCTCTCTGATATTTTTTTCATCATCACAGACCAATATTGTTTTAACCACTATACTTATCTCCGTCTAAATTTTCATGTTCGATATTCAATGCATTGTCTAGAGCAAGGCGCTGAGAGGCAGGAACAGGAAGAGTGATGACGAATTCTGTACCCTCTCCCTTCTTGCTGCTCACACTTATATCGCCTTTATGTTCTTTTATAACTTTATAAACAACAGTCAAACCAAGTCCTGTTCCTGTTGCTTTTGTGGTGAAATATGGCTCGAATATCTTTGCTTGTGTTTTCTCATCCATTCCATCTCCAGTATCTCTGATGATGAACTTGACATCATTTCCTGACAGACGAGTCTCAAGAGTTATTGAATCACCCTCATGAGATGCATTCATTGCATTTTTTATTATATTCAGAACAACCTGTTTGAAAAGATTCTCATCAATTCTTAATTTTGGAATTGTGTTGAACTTCTTAACAAGACATATTCCATGCTCATTCAATTCAGGTTCAACAAACTCACTAACTCCTTCAAGAATTCTTGTCAGAGAGCTGAGTTTGAGCTGTGTGTCCATAGGTCGAACAGCAAACAAGAAATCAACAACAATTGAATTCAATCGTGTTATCTCCTCACTCAGAACATCTATGTAGCGCTCTGCATCATCATACGTCAATGTACCTTTTTTCTCAAAGGTCTTTGTCAGAAGCTGAAGATGAATTCCCATTGCAGCAAGAGGGTTCTTTATCTCATGAGCAACACCAGCTGCCATGGTTGTCATTGAAGCCAAAGATTCAGATCTTCTGAGTCTTGTTTCATTTCTCTTGCTGAGTGTCACATCTTCAAAAATAACAAGTTTGAGATCGAGCTGCTCATCTCTGGCACAGATTATTGGAGATACTGTCACCTGATAGGTTCTTACCTCATCACCCCACTGATAGTTGAACTCATTATCTTCCTCACTCTGTTTGTACTTGAATAAATCTTTGAGATACTTTGATACATTATCATCTTGAATGATATCATATATGGAAAATCCATCATAATTTCTCAATCTCTTGACTGAAGGAAGTCTGCGAGCAGGATAGTTGATGTATTCAACCCTGTGCTTTGGATTCAAAAGGATGACTCCCTGTGGAAGACTATCTAAAACTCTTTCCAACGTCTGAATGAAGTTTTCTTGACTGTTGATTACCTGAACAATTTGTTTTGTATCTAGCTGATCAATTTTTTCTAAAGCTTTCTTTACAAAATTAGTCACCTATCACCCCCAATAGTTTTCTATACAAACTCTCAAAGAAATTCTTCTTTGAGATATTAAAGACTTTGTAGCCAATAGAATCTTCATTTATTATCTTCACCAGTGCTCTTGCATCTGTTGCACTGATTTTATTTTCAATAAATGCTCTCTCTATTTTATCTACAAGTATCTTTAGAATATAATCAGATTGTTCCGTTTTATCAAATAAAATACAGAATTTCCAAATTTCTTCCAATGAAAGCTCTTTTGACCTGTCATAGAATGATTCAACAATCTGATTTAAATAATCTTCATATTCCGTTTCTTTGAATCCACCACATGAAAGAAAAAATTTTTCAAAGGTATCAACAGAGCTATCTTCTATCTGGAAGGGTCTGATCATTTCAATCTGAAGGCTCTTCTGAATTGGTGGGAAATAATATCTTCTGACTCTAGATAATATTGTCTTCATGATTCTTCCAGGATTGCTTGATAGCAATATGAAATAAGTGCCTTCACCAGGCTCCTCTAGAATCTTCAAGAGAGAGTTTCTTACACTGTCATTGCTTTTCTCAATTCCCTCAATTATGATGACCTTTGCTTTATCTTTTATCTTGGTCTGACCTACCCACAGCTGCAAGTTTCTTACAGCATCGACACTCAAGTTTGTGAGATTCTTCTTATCCTGATCCAGCAGTGGTTTCATGGTTGCCAACAAACTTTTTGTGAACCTCTTGGCTTCATTTATCTTGTATGGCTCTTTATGATAGCTGAATTCAATCAGCATATCGTTTGCATTGTAGGCTGCTGTAAATAGAGCCTTATTCTTATCTGTATAAAGACAGGAATGATAAGATAGAAGAAGTATTCGTACAGTCTCTATCAAGTACTGCTTTGAAAAATCAGAACGAAGTTGAATGAATCTTTCAACTGCAGCTTTGATTCGAGTACCATAATTTCTGTTGCTCACAATGACCACATTCTGCATGGTAAGATTGTTAAAATTCACACATGATGGACATGTGCAATCTTTCAATCCCTCTTCATGACAGGAGAGTGCTTTTGCTGTCTCAATTGCAGCAGTCATTTTAGATGAGTATTCATTTCCACAGTACAGAGAGGAAGCAGAAAAAGTATTGCTTCTGATTGATTCCTCAATTTCTGAAGCAATCAAGGGCTGAGTGGATTTTAATTTTTCAAACATTAATAGGTCACCTTCTCTGCTACCATTGGAATCAAGCTCACAATATAATTGTTGTATAGGTATGAATCACCAACTATGCTCGATAGGTCAACAAAATGTTGGAAAGAGAACACATACAGAATTCCACCACAGACAAAGAATGTCAGGATGAGACCAAATACAAATCCTAGAAGTGCATCAACCACTCCAATTCCAAGCTTGCTCAATAGGTTTGATAATACAGAACCAAGCCATATCAAAACCCAGTAACCAACTAAGAAAGTAACTACAAATGATACCAAGGCTGCCAAAAGAGGATTCATTGAAAATCTATCAAGGATCACCTCAGATACTGGTTTTGTAAACATTATACCGACTATGAGACCCACAATCAGACCTGCTTTCGAAGTAAATGATTTAGCGAAGCCTTCAAATGCCCCACTGATACCGCCAATTAAGGATAGACTAAAAACAATTATATCCAAACTGTTGAAGTACGTACTTCCTAATGTTATTCCCCAATCCATAACTACTCCTTCATAAGTGATAATATTTCATCACATATTCTGTCATTAGACATTCTGCTATCTTGAATAAAATCAAGATCATCAAGCTCTATGTTGCTTGCCTTATTATTTATCAAATCATTGATGGTGTCTATAAAGTTTTGTGTATTTTCTCTATCTCTTAACACCCTTACAAGACCTTTATCTTCAAAATAGGTTGCATTCAAAACCTGCTCTCCACGACTTGCATTGTTCAAAAGTGGAATCAAAAGACTGTTGACATTGAATTTGAGTATCTCATTCAATGTCCCAGCTCCAGAGCGCGATATGCAGAGATCACACTTTGAATAGAGATAACCTATCTCATCTCCAATGCTCTTGACTCCAACATAGCCCACTCTATCAATTTTCTTGTAGGTCTTTCCCATCTGATGGTAAATATTGTATCTCTCAAGAAGAGTGTCCAAGTTGTTCCATATCATGTTGTTTATTTCCAGAGCTCCAAGAGAGCCTCCTGTGACCAGAATCACTGGCTTTCTGTCAACAAACTTTTCATTGAGAGTGCTGTAGAAATCTCTGAAGCTCTCATTCTCTTCAGTAAGGACTCTGGCATAATCATCAACACCACCTTCCCCCTTCAATTTCAACCACTTACTGAGGGAAGCCCTGATTGGATTTCCTGTATAGATGTATTTTTTATCTTCAATTAAATCATTTTTGAAACCGAGAAGAACCTTATCTGCAACTCTGCCATTGAGCTTGGTTGCAAGCCCCAATGTTCTATCCGATTCATGTGTTACAACTTTTATCTTCAATTTATGTGCTGCATAGACAACCGGAACAGAGACGAATCCACCCTTTGAAAAAACCAAATCCACTCTGTGCTTCTTCAAGATCTTCAAACTCTGCCTGTATGCTCTTATTATTCTGAATATATCTGAAATGTTTCTTACAGACCAATAACGACGTAACTTTCCACTGCTGATTAGATAAAAGTCAATTCCACTCTTCTCTATTGCAGAGCGCTCTTGCTCTTCATCTCTTCCAATCCAATAACAATCCAAATCAAGATTCCTTTCATCAAGAGATTCTTTTATGGCAATTGCAGGATATACATGGCCGAGAGTTCCTCCGCCTGTGTAGCATATTTTCATAGCCTCATTTTAGCATAGTGAGGGTTATATATCAACAATAATGTATCATTTTGACACATAATAAATATCTGCAGATTACTCCCAAATAGACAGAAGAGAGGGCCTAAGTCCTCTCTTCAATCAAAGTATTTACAATCAAATATTATGCTTCAATTTTTTCTTGCTTCAAGATATCCATGAATTCTTTGCCTGTTATTGTCTCTTCTTTCAACAAGAACAGTGCAAGTTCATCAAGTTTATCTTTGTTGCTAGTCAAAAGTTCTTTTGCTTTTGCATATTGCTTTTGAACAATTTCAATCACAACTTTATCGATTTTAGCTGATGTTTCTGCAGAACAGGCAAGAGATGAATCTCCTCCCAAATATGGACTGTTTACGGTTTCTAAAGCAACCATTCCAATTTCATCATCCATACCAAAACGAGTTACCATGGCACGTGCCAATCTTGTTGCCTGCTCTATATCATTAGAAGCGCCTGTTGTGATGCTTCCAAAGATGATCTCTTCAGCAACACGTCCACCAGTGAATGTTGCAATTTTATTCTCAAGCTCTTCCTTACTCATGAGGTTGTGCTCTTCTTCTTCAACCTGCATTGTGTAACCGAGTGCACCAGATGTTCTTGGGATTATTGTTATCTTTTGAACAGGAGCACTGTGGGATTGAAGAGCTGCAACAAGTGCATGACCTATTTCATGATATGAAACAATCTCACGTTCATGGTCAGTCAGTATCTTGTTCTTCTTCTGGTAACCTGCAGCAACGACCTCAATACTTTCTTCAAGGTCCTTCTGATTAACGAGCTCTCTTTTGAAGCGTACAGCATGAAGAGCAGCTTCATTTATTATGTTTGCCAATTCTGCACCACTCATTCCAGTTGCACTTCTTGCAATTGCATTGAAGTCCACTGCATCATCCACCTTAACATTTTTAGCATGAACTTTTAAAATGGCCTCACGACCTATCAAATCAGGGAGTTCAACAGGTATTCGTCTGTCAAAACGTCCAGGTCTGAGCAATGCTGGATCTAGAATTTCAGGGCGGTTTGTTGCAGCCAAAATAACAACACCTTTTGATGCATCAAATCCATCCATCTCTGTCAATAACTGGTTGAGAGTCTGCTCTCTTTCATCATTGCCACCAATACCTTGACTGTCTCTCTTCTTACCAATTGCATCAATTTCATCAATGAATACTATGCATGGAGCTTTTTCATTTGCCTGTTTGAATAGATCACGAACTTTTGCCGCACCCATACCTACAAACATCTCAACAAATTCAGAACCAGAGATTGAAAAGAATGGAACCTGAGCCTCACCAGCAACAGCTTTTGCAAGCATTGTCTTACCAGTTCCAGGAGGGCCAACCAAAAGAGCTCCCTTAGGAAGTTTTGCGCCAATCTGTGTGTATTTATCACCATGTTGAAGGAAATCTACAATTTCAGTAAGCAGCTCTTTTGCCTCTTCCTCACCTGCAACGTCATTGAAAGTGATGCCTGAAGATGATGGTACATATACCTTTGCATTTGATTTACCAAAAGACATCGCCCCACCTAAGCCTCCGCCACCGGAACCGCCTTGAAGACGTTTTGATAGATACTGTCCTATTATTATAAAGATTATTATTGGAATCACCCAACCTAAAATCAATGCTACCCAAGGGTTTGTCTCCTGGGGAGCAACAGATCCAAATTTAACACCTGCAGTAAGAAGTCTATCTACAAGAGATGGATCTTCAAAAGTGGTGGTTGAATAGACCTGTTCAACCTGAGTTCCATCAGATTGTGCTGTGAAAAATATTTCATTCGCCTTAACTTGTACTGTATCAAGTTGGCCTTCATCTAACATATTAATGAATGTACTGTAGTCTACTTCTGTAACTTGGCTTTTGACAAGCAATGGTGTCAATATGAAATTAAAAATAATCAAGGCTGCTAATATGATAGCATAAAATCTATATATTGGCCTTTTATTAGGTTCTTTTACTTCGTTCATAAATACTCCTGAGTTTTTTCGATGTAAAAAATATACAAAGGTTGCTGTAAAAAGGAAAGAAAAAAACAGGTTGTTTTATAAATTAGTCAGTAGATTAATAAGTTTTATCATATGGACTGTCACTTTAGTGAATGCTGAGAGCAGTATTTAGAGAAGAAATATCATCAAAACAGAGACCATTTAGCCATTCTGATGCGACCTAAATATACAAAACAATACATATCTTCATTGTTTTTATCCCCACATACCCTCTTTTTTTTACACTCATGGATAAATTATCGATAGAATCAATGACTCAATTGTACAAAACACGATATAAATACCTAAAAAAGAGCAGGAAAGTCCCAATAAAACAAGATTTTACTTTTCTTATAACTGTTTTATATGTATAATAAATATCAAAGCCCAAAAAAATTTGGAGAAATAAATGGCCAAATCATTATTCCGAGCCATCTTTGGTTCAAAAAAAGACAAAGATGTTAAAGCTCTATTGCCGATAGTAAAACTCGTTAACGCCCAAGAAGAATGGGCAAAGTCCTTAAAGGACGAAGAGTTTCCATTACAAACAGCTGAATTTAAAAAACAAATTAAAAACGGGACTTCTTTAGATAGCCTATTGCCTAAAGCATATGCATTAGCTAGAGAAGCTTCTTTTCGTGTTTTAAATCAGAGACATTATGATGTCCAGATAATGGGTGCAGTAGTTTTACATAGAGGTAAAATACTTGAAATGAAAACTGGTGAAGGTAAAACTTTAACCTGTGTTCCTGCAGCTTATCTTAATGCTCTTGAAGGTAAAGGTGTTCATGTTATAACTGTTAACGATTACCTTGCTGAACGTGATGCGAATTGGATGAAACCAATTTACGAATTCTTAGGATTATCTGTTGGTGTTATTGTTTCCTCTCTTGATAATGAATCAAGAAGAATCAACTATTCCAAAGATATCACTTACGGAACAAACAACGAGTTTGGTTTCGATTATCTTCGTGATAACATGAAATGGGATAGCAAGGATAAAATTCAACCAAAGCACCATTACTGCATCATTGATGAAATTGACTCCATTTTGATTGATGAAGCTCGAACTCCATTAATTATTTCAGGTCAAGCTGAAGATGATAGTACTCAAGTACTTGGAGCTCAAAGTATCGCAGGCTCTCTCATTGAGTGCGAAAAAGATCCAAAGACAAAAGATTATTATGAGCAGGACCCTCTAGCTCGTTTTGATAAAAACGCAGCTCCTTTTGATGAAAAAGGTGATTACAAAGTTGATGAGAAGAGAAAGAGTATCTCCTTCACCTCTCAAGGTATGACCCACATTGAAACTTTACTTCAAGAGAAGCATTTGATCTCAGGGTCTTTATATGAAGGTGCAAACTTCGAATATGTTCACTATGTAACACAGGCTGTCAAAGCTCTTCGCTTGTTTGAAAATGATAAAGATTATGTTGTTCAAGATGATCAAGTTCAGATTGTTGACGAATTCACAGGTCGTATCTTACATGGTAGACGTTACAGTGATGGTCTTCACCAAGCAATTGAAGCAAAAGAACACATCAAGGTTCTAGCTCAGAACAAGACTCTTGCAACCATCACATTCCAGAACTTCTTCAGAATGTACGACAAGCTATCTGGTATGACAGGTACTGCCGAAACAGAAAGCATGGAGTTCATGAAGATTTACAAATTGGATGTTGTTGTAATTCCTACAAACAAACCAATTCAGAGAATCGATGATCAAGATTATATCTATTACAATGATAGTTTCAAATTGAAAGCAATTTGTGATGAAATAGCTAGAGTACACCAGACAGGTCAACCTATCTTGGTTGGTACAATCTCAATCGAAATGAGTGAGGTAATTTCCACCCTACTTAGAAAGATGGGAATAAGACACGAGGTATTGAACGCAAAGAATCATGCTCGTGAAGCTTTGATCATTGAAGAAGCTGGTGCCAAAGGTGCAGTTACCATAGCAACCAACATGGCTGGTCGTGGTACTGATATCAAACTTGGTGGTAGCATCGAGAACATGGCAAGAAAACTTGTTGGAACTGAAGCATCTCCTGAGGAGCTTGCTGAAGCAATCGAGAAAGTAAGACCAAAATGGCAGCTAGCTTATGAAGAGGTAAAATCACTTGGTGGTCTTTACATTCTAGGTACAGAACGCCATGAATCAAGACGTATCGATAACCAGTTGAGAGGTCGTGCAGGTCGTCAGGGAGATCCTGGTTGCTCACGTTTCTTTGTATCATTAGATGATTCTCTTATGAGATTGTTTGCAAATGATAATCTAAAAGAGACCCTTGGTAAGATTGGTATGAAAGATGGTGAACCTCTCCAGCATAAAATGTTGACAGGTTCCATTGAAAGAGCTCAGAGAAAAGTAGAAGATAGAAACTTTGAAATAAGAAAGCATCTTCTTGAATATGATGATGTATTGAATGAGCAGAGAAACTTTATATATGAAAAACGTGATGATATTCTATCAAACGAACACATATTGAATAAAGTTCTTGATCTCTGTTTTGAATTGACTGACCACATTGTTGATGTAGCATTTGATAAAAAAGATGATACAGAAGCTAAAGAGATAATCTCTATGATGGAAAGTGAAGCATACACTGTTGTAAAACCTCTGGAAAAGGGTTCAAATAAAGAAGCTTGGAAAGAATATCTAAGAAAGACAATCAAAGATGAAGTTATGGCTAAGGTCGAAGTTACATCTGAAAAACCTTTCAATGATTTCCTACGTTTCCATTACCTAAGACAGATTGATATGAGATGGCAGAACCATCTATCAATGCTTGAAGAATTACGTGAGGCTGTTGGACTTAGAAGTTATGCTCAGAAGAATCCTCTTGTTGAGTACAAACTAGAAGGTTTTGATATCTTCAACCAGATGCTTTTGGATATTGATAAGTTCATGGCTCAAATTTTGATTCGTGTTCAGATCAAAGAGAAGGACGAAGCTCAAGAAAGAAGATCTCCTGTTAAAACTGTTGAGAGACATTCAAAAGCTACTGCATTCTCTGAATCTGCCAACAGAGCTGCTGGTAAATCCAGAGGTACTCAGAATTCTGAAGCACCTGTTACAGTCAGACGTACCACACCAAAAGTTGGTAGAAATGATCCTTGCCCTTGTGGTTCTGGTAAAAAATACAAAAATTGTCATGGAAAACATAAGTAGACCTGACATTCTGATATAACTATTTTGGAGATTTGACTGTTGCAATTTTTAAACATTGCAGCAGTCTTTTTTTATGCATAGCACCACATGCATGTCTCTCAACTTCCATCTCTGCCGAGCTGCAGCTAAGGTGCAAGATGATGTATCTCTGAGACAGATGCATGCTGACCTTTTAGATTTCAGTGATTAATTGAGATGTGCTCCATCTTTTGGGTATCAAAAAAGGATTGAAGTTGAATTCAATCCTTTTTTATATCTGCATACTTTTAATTTTAGAAGAAACTCTCAGGATCAAGTGGAATACCTGACTGCTCAATTGCAAAATAAAGTATCGGTTGTTTTTTATCACCAACCACATCTACTTCTGCAATTACATCTCCCTGCTTCACTTCCTGTCCGATTTCAACGCTGACATTTTTTACATTCTTGTATATTGTCTGATAGCTCTCTTTGTGCGAGATCACAATAAATGATGTTTCATCTGTTGACCCCATATCAAGGACCTTACCATCAGAAGCCGCTTTGACGCTGCTGTTACCAAGAATCAATATTCCACACAAGTTTGCACTGTCATCATAGATGTTGTTCTCTATAGCTTGACCATAACGTGCCATCACTCTTCCTGTAGACGGATCAATGAACGATGTAACAGCCTTGCTCATTGCCGGATGAGATGCAATCTCACTCATGTCTGGAATGAAGATTTTGTCACCAACATCAAGTTTTGTATCACTCAATCCATTCAATTTCTGAAGGGTTTTCCATCCTAGAGTCGGACTGTATTCAGTTGCAATGGTAGATAACATATCGCCTTTCTGCACAATGTAGTAATGTCCATTTCTATCAGGAATTGATAGAACTGTTCCTGTTGTAACACCTGCAATATTTTTTATTGAATTGACGCTGATCAGAGTCTGAACATTCAAACCATAAAGTTGAGCGATAGAATTCAAGCTCTCTCCATCCATGACTATGTGGTCTTGAAATTGGATAGCTCCTTCCAGTGCTTTTTCATTTTTCGCATTGCTCAAATCTTTGGCAACATTGTTCTGTTTGATAGGTGATACAACTGGTTGAACACTTGCACTCTTCATATCCACGAGTGTTTGGTCTGTATCTGCAGCTGTCTGCAAGATATCTTTATCATCCTCAGTAGCTATCTGTTTCTCTGTAACTGCTGTATTTTCAACCACTATCGTTTGTTTGGAAGAATCATCAGGAGTTTTAATCAAAGTAAAATAGACCATAATTGCTGCTATGATCAAAAGAATGGTTGGGATTATAACAAGAATTGTATTTCTTGTTTTTGAATCCTTATTTTTGCCACCACCATTATCATTTCGGTTTGGACCTACATCCATATCAAAGTTTTCTCTATTATTCATATCGACAATACCTTTACTCTACTGTACTATAAAACAGTGATGGATTCTACAAAAAAAAATAGATTTTTTAGTATAACTCTAAAAATAATCACTGCTTTATTTATTATTATTATAGCACGTCTGTTCTTTTTAATGATAGTAAGCAGTGATAAATCAAAAGAATATGATGATCCTAATGTAGCAAGTGCAGTAGTTAGAGGCAATATATTGGATACCAACGATAAAATATTGGCTATCGAGGTACCCTACTACAGCTGCAGCCTAAGGGTTGATAAAATTTCCAATTTAGAGGAAATTGCACAGCTCATCTCTCCATATCTTGATATGGAAGAAAGTGAAATTGTTGAGATTGCAAACAGATATCAACTTCAAGCATTGATAAAAGACAGAATTGATGATGATAAAGTCGAACCCCTTCAAAACAAAATAAAAGAGCTGAATCTTCAGAATATTGGAAAAGTAGAAAAAAAAGAAGGTCGTGATTATCCTTATACCTTCCATGCCGCTCAATCCATTGGATTTGTTGGCTCTGATAATGAAGGGCTCGAGGGAATAGAATACACAATGAATGATTATCTCTCTCCCTCGCCACAACTCAATGAGGAGATAACATATGGTGATGATGTGAAGCTCACTCTTGATATGGATATTCAATACCTAGTGGACCTTGAGGTTCAAAACATCAACAGAGACTTTGATCCTGAATCAATTGTTGGTATTGTTCTGGATGCAAAAACAGGCGACATTCTTGCAATGACAAGCTATCCTTGGTACGATTTGAACAGCTTCAAAGAAAGCAGTGCTGATGAAAAGCAGAACAAAGTCATATCGATGCTGTACGAACCAGGATCTGTTTTCAAAATATTCTCTCTGGCACTTCTTCTTGATTTGGACCAGGCAGATTTTGAAACACCTTTCATCTGTGATGGAACATTCTCATTCAACGAAGATGGAAAAGAAATAACAATCAAATGCACACATGAACATGGAACGGTCACACCGCAGCTTATGCTCAAATACTCCTGCAATGGTGCCATATCATCATGGGCTCTTCAAAGCGACAGTGATGATTATTATGAGAAATTGAATCAACTTGGTTTCAATTCAAAAATTGACCTGCCATTGAATGGTGTTGCAAGATCTAGAATTGCAGATCCTTCAACTTGGTCAGTGAGATCAAAACCAACAATTTCATTTGGACAGGAGATGTCCACAACAGCAATCAATCTGGTGAGTGCTGCAACAGCACTTGCAAATGATGGCATCATATTGAAACCACATATAGTAAAATCAATTGTTGACAGTGATAGCAATGTTGTTAAAGAGAGAGAGATTGAAAGAAGTGATCCTATTTTTGATGTTGCAACCGCTGATGAAGTCCTAGAAGGAATGGAACTTGCTACCCAGGAAGGAGGAACTGCCACCAAAACAGCTATTGAAGGACTCAGAGTAGGCTCCAAAACAGGTACAGCTCAACTCTATAACTCAGAGACCAAAAGTTATGAGGATGGAGGAGTTCTTGCATCAACTCTGTCGATTGTTCCTCTAGAGGATCCCAAATACATAATTTATTTTGCAGCAAAGGCTCCAACAAAAGGTTCAATTTGGGGAAGCAACATTGCTGGTCCTGCTGTTCATGGAATACTTGAGGGATTGGTATCACAGAACAAATTAACAATCAAAAAACAATAGAGTTTATTGATGCAGAAAAAGACCATCAGGCAGTGTTCAGGTGCTTGATGATCTGAAAATCAATCAAAATTAAAAATTAAATCAATGATTTATAGATAGCTGCAATTTCTTCAGCAGTACAATCTCTTGGGTTACCAGGTTTGCATGCATCTTTAAATGCACTGTCTGATAGGAATGGAATGTCCTTCTCCTGAACTATTCCCTTAAGATCTTGAGGAATACCTACATCAAGTGATAGCTGCTTTACAGCATTGATTGCTGCATCACGGTATTCTTCTTGACTCATATCATCAACACCTTTGACACCCATTGCTCTTGCAATCTCTCTGTATTTCTCACCAGTATAATCACGGTTGAATTCCATAATTGGTGGAAGTAAAATTGCACATGCAACACCATGAGGTGTATCGTAGAATGCACTCAAAGGATGAGCCATGGAATGATCCACACCCAATCCTACATTTGAGAATCCCATTCCTGCAATGTATTCACCAAGAGCCATACCCTCACGGCCCTCACTCTCGTTTTTAACAGCTCCGCGCAATGATTTGCTGATCAATTCAATTGCCTTTATATGGAACATATCAGATAGTTCCCAAGCTCCAAGTGTGATGTATCCTTCAATTGCATGAGTTAGAGCATCCATACCTGTTGCAGCAGTAAGTCCCTTAGGCATGCTGCTCATCATATCTGAATCAACCACAGCTACAACTGGAATATCTTTAGGATCAACACAAACAAATTTTCTTTGTTTTTCAGGATCTGTAATTACATAGTTGATTGTGACCTCAGCAGCTGTTCCAGCTGTTGTTGGTACTGCAATGATTGCTACTGATTTGTTCTTTGTTGGAGATACTCCTTCAAGAGATCTAACATCAGCATTTTCAGGATTGTTCACAATGATACCAATACCTTTTGCAGTATCCATTGCAGAACCACCACCAATTGCTACTATACAATCAGCTTTATTATCTATAAAAGCTTAAACACCTGTTTGAACATTTTCAATAGTTGGGTTTGGTTTTACATTTGAATAAAGAGTGTAATCAATCTTCTCTTTTTCGAGTAAATCAATGACCTTGGTTGCCACTTTAAATTTAATCAAGCTTGGATCTGTGCATACAAATACTTTCTTGAAACCTCTACTTTTAATCTCTTCAGGGATAACTGAAATAGCCCCTGCGCCATGATAAGATGTTTCATTTAAAACAAATCTATTTACCATTTTTATGCCTCCGTATGTTAATATAGATATTATTATATCCATTGGAAAGGAAAGCAAGTTACAACATTATCGATATGTAACTTTGAAGACCTTTGTTATATAAAACTTTTCCAATATTCATTTAATATCAATTCAAAAGAACATGAGAGATGAATAACATTGCATTTTTCATCATTAATGATAGAATAATAAGGACACAAGGGGAAATATAATGAACACGAAACTGCAATTTGCACTGTCCATAAAGAATTTGATGGCAACAAAGAGTCTTGATAAGATAACTGTCTCCTCAATATGTGAAGGTTGTGGACTGACTCGTCAGACTTTCTATCGTAATTTCAAAGACAAATATGACCTTGTAAATTGGTATTTCAGAATGCTCTGCGATAAAAGCTTCTTACTTATGGGTGTATCACTCACTCTTAAAGAAGCTCTTCTCGAGAAATTCACCTTCATAGAAAATGAAAAGATATTTTTCTCTCAGGCCTTCAGAAGCAATGACTACAACAACATACAGAACTATGACTATGAGATGATCTATCAGTTCTACGAGAATGCCATAATAAAGCAAACAAATAAGAGTCTTGAAAGTGATATCAAATTTCTTCTTCAGATGTACTGCAAGGGCTCCATTGACATGACAGCTAAATGGGTCACAGGCTACTTAGAGCTGCCAAAGGAGAAAATGGTCGAACTCCTGATAGAAAGTCTTCCTGAAGCTTTGAAACCATATCTGCTAGAATTGAACAAAGTCAAAAGCAGCGTCTGAATGAAAGAAAACCCCAATGAATCTACAACAATAGATCATCGAGGTTTTCTTTGTGCTTGCAATAAGAATCTAATCCAGAAGACCTGCTTTATCAGCATTGTCCCACATTGATTTGAAATCAAGCGAGAATCCATGGAAGAGACTCATTATGTATGCACTATTTGCAGGATGTAATCCACGACTCATATTCCTTCCTGAGCTGAGGAACAACAATGACATGTTCTCATTGTTGCAGAATGATAATATATTACCAATCGAGTATGATTCATCACACATCGTAACTATTACCGACCTCAGCGCATATTGAGAGGCTACTTTCTTGTAGCTGGCCTCAATTTCACTTAATTTATAACGAGCATTGGCGCAGAAATAATGTCCAGTCGATTCTTTAGGTAGGATTGTCAGCATTGCTGATTTCAAATCTTCATCAATCTCACCGATATCAACCAACACCAGATCATACCTATCGCTCTCTTTGGCCACAAACTCTCTCACACTATCTGGATTCACAGCATGAGTAATATCAATGTCGTGTAATTCGCAGATGGAATTCAATTTTGAAGATCCGCCTAAAGACAACACAATTATGTTTCTCTTAGCAGATGCTTCAACTGCAGCTGTATAAAGCATTGAAAGTTTCAATAAGGATAAGGTCTTACCAACAGCGGTAGAACCATGCAGTACAAAAAACTTTGGAGGATGCAATATGTCTTCTCTGTTGACTTCAGCACTGTCTACCAGTGCATTCACAAGACGTAGCTCCATTTCTGTGAGGTCTTTTGCATCTTCCCAAACTAGATCTCCAATGACCTTATCTATTAGCGAGGAGGAAAAGTCATTATCCAATAATGTCTTCCTCATCTCTGCTATAACGCCACTTGGAGCTTCTATTGATTTGGGTTTTTCAATAACTTTATCATCTTCATCCTCAATAGAGTTATCTTCAATAAGATAACATTCAATTTTGCAGTATCCTTTCTTTCCGAAAGAAGCTGGGAAAATGCATCTTGAATGTATTCTTACTGCAGCGCCGTATCTTTGTCTGGCAATTTTTATTGCCTCATCATAATCTTTGGCTTCTATTTGGATGAATTCCATTTGCCTGTCTCCTAAAGAATAAATCTAGATAAGTCTTGATCTTGGATAACATCACCAAGTCTATCATTGACATATTTTTCTGTTATTGTAATTGTCTGTCCACTCAATTCATCAGCACTGAAGCTCAATTCTTCAAGAAGTTTTTCCATTACAGTATAAAGTCTTCTAGCACCAATATCTTCATTGGTTTTATTTACTTCATAAGCAATCTCACTCAATCTTCTGATAGCTTTAGCATCAAATTGAACATCAACACCTTCTGTTTTCAATAACTCATGATATTGCATTGTAATTGCATTCTTAGGTTCCACAAGAATCTTTTCAAAGTCATCAGCTGTCAATTCATCAAGTTCAACTCTCAAAGGGAATCTACCTTGAAGTTCAGGAATCAAATCAGATGGTTTTGAAACATGGAAAGCACCACTTGCAATGAATAAGATGTGAGTTGTATCTATTATACCCCATTTTGTACTTACTTGTGTACCTTCAATTATAGGAAGAATATCTCTTTGAACACCTTCTCTTGAAACATCCTGACCTCCACGTTGAGAGTCGCCATTAGCGATTTTATCAATTTCATCGATGAATACTATACCCATCTGCTCAACTCTGTCTTTAGCTTCATCACGTGCTTTATCTGGATCAACTAACTTCTCAGCTTCTTCATCTCTTAAAATATCACGTGCTCTTTTGATTGTACACTTTCTTTTCTTAGGCTGTTGGAACATTGAAGAAAGAGAGCTCATGGCATTTTGAATGTCATCCATGTTGTTTCCACCACCAATCATTTCAATACCAATATTCTTTGATTGAGATACAGTAATTTCAACTTCTTTGTCTTCAAGCTTTCCTTCTCTCAACATCTCTCTGAATCTCTCACGAGTTGCATTGCTGCTATCTGTAAAAGATGTTGCTGAAACATCGGTTGAGTTTGGGTCGTTATTCAATGGAAGAAGTAAGTCTAAAATTCTATCTTCAACCTTTTTATCAACTTCTTCCTTGTGAGATTCTGTAGCCTCTTTTGTGACCATCTGAACAGCAATGCCCATCAGATCGCGTATCATTGATTCTACATCTCGACCAACATAACCTACTTCAGTGAACTTTGATGCTTCAACTTTGATGAAAGGAGCATTGCTCAATTTACTTATGCGTCTTGCAAGTTCTGTTTTACCTGAACCAGTAGGTCCAATCAAGATCATATTTTTTGGAGATACTTCATCTCTGATCTCATCTGGTAATTTTTTTCTTCTAGTTCTGTTACGTACAGCAACAGCAATTGTCTTCTTTGCCTTATTTTGGCCAATAATATATTTATCCAACTCAGTAACAATTTGAACTGGTTTCAAGTCATCTAATTTTGGTAATGCGTTCATATAAATCTCCGTATTTATTTTCTTTTAGTTAATTCTTCAACAATAATTTGATCATCAGTATAGATACATAATGTAGATGCAATCTTAACTGATTTTTGAGCAATCTCTTTTGCACTCAAACCATTGTCTGCATCGAGATATGCAAGGGCAGCAGATAACGCAAAGTTACCACCAGAACCTATACCCATAACATCATGCTCAGGTTCAACTACATCACCTGCACCATTGAGTAATAAAATTTTATCACCATCAGTTGCAAGAAGCATAGCTTCAAGCTGTCTCAACTGTTTATCTGTTCTCCATTGTTTGGCAAGCTCTACAGCAGCACGTGTTAGATCTCCATTGAATTGTTTCAACTTAACTTCAAACAACTCGAACAAAGTAAAAGCATCTGCAGTTGTGCCTGCAAAACCTGTTACAATTTTTCCACCAAATAGATGTCTGATTTTATGTGCATTCCCTTTCAATACTGTATTACCATAAGTTACCTGACCGTCTCCAGCTATAGCAACTTTGCCGTCTTTTCTTACTGCAACAATTGTTGTTCCTTTAAATGATGCCATTATTAATCCTTCCATGAGGGTGTGATTCTAAATAAACCTTCCTCATTTGTTTTTGCGAAACGTGAGTATATATTTGTGTTGTTGACAAACTGGAATGTCCAAGCAGCTCCTGTACCATCCTGAGGGATGCCCCATTATCCAATAAATGAGTTGCAAAGCTGTGCCTCAATGTATGAGGTGTGAACTTTTTGTGCCAACCAAATTCTTCGCATTGTTTATAAAAAATACTCTCAACCGTCGAAATCGGCAAGCTTTTTCCCGATATTGATATAAAGAATTTGTCCAAATCAGCTCTTTTTGTATTTTTTTTGTCTTTTTGAACCTGATGTTTGTCTTTTAAATATCGTTTTGCTAGATTTTGAGTCTCCTGTGTTATGAAGACCTTTCTTTCCTTATTGCCTTTTCCTTTGATCATCAAAGATAAGGATGAGAGGGGAAAGTCACTTTCTTTAAGAGATAATGCCTCACTTATTCTGCATCCTGTATCATAAAGAAAAGTATATAGCATAAGATTTCTCAATCTGTCAAACGTATCACTATCAATGCTCAAGAGGCGTCTCACCTCATCAACACTCAGAACTGCAGGAATATTTCTAGCTCTCTCTTTCTGCGATATATACTTAAAAGCATTGCTCTCAACAATACCATGTACCATGCAGTACTTCAAAAAAGACCTGATGCTTGAAACATTTCTTGATATACTCTTTTGATTCAATTTTTTTATGTCTGTTAAATATTCAACATAAGATAAGGCAATCTCTCTGGTGATATCACATAAATCAATCTCACTCTCATCTATATAGTCAATAAATGTACTGATATCATTTTTATAAGCCAGAATGGTATTGTCTGACATCTGATTCACATCTTTTAATTTAATGAGATATTGATTGAAAATTGAATTACTATCCATTTATTTACCTTTCTTCAATTATAGATAAAGAGGAGAAATAATTCAATTAAAAAAACAAAAAACAAAAACAACTGCTGAAGAAAAGTCCCAAGCAGCTGCACAATCACAATAAAGTTTTAAAATTATTTTTCTTTTGTCTCTTCAAGAAATCTGATGGCAATTTGAATAAGAATTGAATCATTATAATTTCGTGCATCATAACCTGTTTTTTGCTTCATCTTATTCAAATGGTACTGAATTGTATTCACGTGAATGTTCAGATCTTTTGAAGTGGCTTTTAAAGAGCCATTTGACTTATAAAAAGATTTCAATATAGGTAGATATTCCTTCATAGATTTTCTATCAAGGGAGGAAAATACCTTCTTTACAATCTCACTCTTTACATCATATCCCAAATTATTCAAAACAAGTTCGATGGAAAGATGAGAGTAGAACACAACATTGGACTCTTTTGAGTTTTTTGCAACTTCATATGCTTTCAGAGCCTGCAGATATAGCTTTCTAATTGGCACATTTGCCTCATAATAAGAACTACCTGCTATATGAACAACGGCATTCTTGGCGTTGACTTTTGCCAAAAGCTCATCACATTTCAGTTTTAACTCTTCTTCATATTCTTCTAATACAAGTGCAATTAAATAATCGGAAGATTTGAACACCAAATTCTCTTTATGCTTGAGTTTTATGAAAGTGACAATTTGCTTTTCAATCTCTTGAGAATTATCTGCAACAGCAAATATTAAAATTCGTCTCTGCAGAGTTATATCAATACCAAGCTCAAGACCTTTTGAGATGAGTCTGTGGTTCTCACTCTCATCCTCATTGAAGACCCAATCAAACAAGAAGTTGTTAACAATACTCTGCTTCTTTTGGTTGTTTGCCTCTCTGATCTTACCTTGAACAAGTATTTCAGTCATCTTTTGAACAATTGAATTGTACTTGTTGATCTCAGCAGAGTCTCCTGTTATACCCACGACACCAATGATTTTATCATCATTGTATATAGGAAGATTGTTTCCTGGCAATGCACCTTCAACATGATCTTCTTCTGTTATCTCATATTCACTTAAATTATTCTTGATTATTTCATATGCGGCCTTATGGAAGCTTCCAATACGGCTTTTATCAGAACTAGCTATTATGATACCATTGCTATCCATGATATTCATCTTCGCACCAAGAAGTTTAGAAATTTCAGACACTATTTCCCTAGCGTCTTCACGACTTATACCCATTTATCCTACCTCGTTTTTTTTATTGTATTTATACTTTTAAATATAATCAAGTAAAATAACTTGTAAAGCCATTCAAAAAATACTTTTTTGTAAAATTGTCTAAATAGATTAAAATTTCATCTTTTAATAAATGAATTATGTATTATTTGTTAGTATTGAAATCTTATTATTTTAATATTTTTTCGTACTTATTATAAATGAATCCTTCATCTTGTACAACTTCATCAAACTTATCCACCATCTCACACCCCTCCAAATAAAGACCAAAACTATTTTCACAGCCCCTGTCCAACGAGACTCCATCACGGTGAACATAGAGTCCCTTTCCACTGTCCAAAATTGGAGTTACGGAGCGTTTTATATAATCATCATTTGAACATTGAAAAATGATGACACTGTTGCAGAGTGATCCAAAGATTTCATACATACTGAGAATATTTCTTTTGTGAGCAACTTCAAAAGGTTCAAAAGGAGACAGCAATGTTGAAGAGCAATCGCATCTCAGACGCTGAACTCTCATCAGGCCACAGCCAAGAAATATGAAACTTCTATTTCGATTATAACCGTCACAGAGCTCAACCGTTTTATAGAATACATCATTTCCAATTCCAACAATCTCACTGTCTGTCTTGAAGATTGCTTGCACAAATGTTTTGAATGATTTTATTATCTTATG
>Ga0172377_10001933_pt1 | contig 21189 bp, 17 predicted proteins | sample Pumphouse3metaG_FD_119749 | JGI IMG/M metagenome (GOLD analysis project Ga0172377, IMG submission 119749) | Leachate microbial communities from a municipal landfill in Southern Ontario, Canada - Pumphouse #3 metaG | ecosystem: Engineered > Solid waste > Landfill > Unclassified | place: Canada...
AATATTATCTGATCCCGGGCATGCCCTTGAGTTTGTCGGACTTTCATTGAAACTGCTGTTGCAAATGGAGAAAAAAACTGAATATGCAACTTTTGTGGAGGAATGCCGAGATTTTTATCCGAAAATGATGCGACATTATTGGCAACAGGGTTTTAATCAAAAATCAGGGGGGATATGCAAAGCCTACGACTTGTGCGGAAGATGCCCTTTAAATACAGATATGCCATGGTGGAGCCTTCCTGAAACAGTGCGTGCCGCCGCCGAAATGATAAAATTCGCTCCCGACTCCTCAGCGGTTATGATGGAAGTTATTGAACAGTGTTCAACCGCATTTCTTGATAAATTCGTCAATCCCGCAGTCTATTCAATGGCTTATCAAACTCGCAGTTCCAACGGCGCGCCCACGGCGGTGATTCCTGCTGTTCCAGATGCTGATCCGGGTTATCATACTGGACTCAGTATTATCACTTTTTTAAATATTTTTGCAGAAATCGATGGTGATTAATCAATAAATTAAAAATCACTCATAACACAATAACATAATTTATTCTATTTCCTGCATAAAAACGTTTGCAATGATGTTTATAATGAAATATCTTATTGAAATTTTAGTTCTTGTTATTGCCCCACCAAGTCTGGAGCTTGAATATGTTTGAATTCCCTTCGTATTTACTGAAGCCCTTTTTGTTGAAAAACTCATTTGTTGTTCAGTCTGATATGCCCAGCGATTTTCCCGGTTTTATTTTTGGATTGCCTGGAGGTGTTTTTTATATTGAACTTTTAATTCTTTTCTTGCTTTTGATTTACGGAATCAATTTATTATATCGTAATCGAGCCCAGAAAAGCATTCAGATGATGTTCAGAAATCTGCCTTTGCGAATTGGGGTTGTCGATTATTCCGGTCGTATCTTATTTATGCATATACCTCAGTATGAGTCTACGACTTTGTTTTATCGCAATATCAAGTATGTTTCTGAGTTGCCTGACGAAATTAAATCATCATTTAAAAAATGCATAAGAGAAACATTCGAGTCCGGCCATAAGGTCGAGTTGAAATACCAATTTGAGGGAAGGCAACGTCGGGCGTCTTTTGTGTCGTTACCTAAATCGAACCCGTTCCAGCCGAAAACTGTGATGTGGCTGTCAATGGATATCGAAATTGAGCGGCAGCAGCAGGATACTGCGTTTATGTTTCAGAATGTATTGGATAATCTTCCCTGTAGTGTATTTGTCAAAGACGTCAATAATGATTTTCGTTTTATCATGGCCAACAAATTCTATGCTTCGCAAATTGGTTGTCTTCCTGAGGAAATTGTTGGAAAAACGGTTCATGACCTTGTGCCTGAAGAAGATGCTGATCATTCTTTAATTTTAGACCGTGAAGCTATGCATAAAGAATATACCGAAGAAGTAACGAAATTCACCAATATGGATGGAGTGACTTACCATGTAAAAGTTTTCCGTAAAATACTGACAATGCCAGACAACAGGGTTATCATGTTGGGGCTAAATGCAGACATAACCGAACTTACTCAAAAACAACAATTACTGGAATTGACAAATGGTATTCTCCAAAAAATAATGGATAGTCTTCCGGCAATGATTTCAGTAAAAGATGCGGAAAATGATTTTAAATACATCATCTGGAATAAAACGGCAGAGCGTATCAGCGGAATTCCTGCTGCTGAAGTATTGGGAAAAAATGATTATGAATTGCCTTGGAGAAATATTGCCGGACAACTCCGTGAGCAGGACATTAAAGCATGTTCTGGTGAGAGTATCAGGTTCAGCAGAAAGCTTGGGATGGGAAACAATAAATATGATGTTCAGACGGTGTTGACCAGTGTCGGTCAATGCGGTCATAATAGTTCATTGGTTGTTGTTATGGGAATGGATGTAACCGAAGAAAAGAGGCTGGCGACAGAACGAGCTAAGCTTTTGGAAGATCTGAAGCTTTTTTCAGAGCGCGCTCAATTATTCAATAACTGGCTTGAAGATGCTTTGCTTGATGTCAGCGATGATTTTATATTTCGAAAGATGTTGAAAACCGTTGAAGACCGGCTTGGCGCAGCAGATATACATATTTTCCAGATCGATCATGAACATAATTCATTGATTCATCAAAAAGATTGGAATTTCAAAGTCCCGGATTATTTGTGCACTGATTCTATATTTGACTTTGAGTTTAATTCCCCATGGTATCAAGAACTGCTGGATGGAAAAATTTTAGAAATTTCCGATCTTAATTTGCCGGGAATTATAAATCTTTGTAAAAATCAATGGGAAAATATTTCGAATGGTCATTTACGTTCACTTTATGCTGCCGGGATTTGGCAAAACAATAAATTGTGGGGTGTTTTAGTCTGTAACTTCGAAGAATCTAAGCGTACATTAAATCATTTTGAAAAAAGCATTTTTGACGCGTGTGTACATATCGTCGAAATATTACAGGACCGCAGAGAGAATAAAAATAAACAGACTCGCAATGAATATGAAAGAAAATTGATCATGGATTCTATTAAAATCCCAATTATGCTTTTTGATCCGAATCTGAAAATTATATTCTGTAACAATGCGGCTTTGGAAATAAGCAATAAACCCAAAGAAGAAGTATATCAACATAAATGCTGGGAAAGCTTTTGCGGAGAATTTTGCCGTCCCGATGATTGTCCGGTAGGCAAATGTTATCGCGATGGAGCTTCTCATACAAGAAACCTCCACATGAAAGGGCGGGATTATCTGCTTTATGCATATCCGATTTTTATTGAAGGCAAGTTGACTAATATAATAAAAACCATGTACGATGTTACAGAATTTAATGAAACTCAGAAGCAATTGAGTTCCGCGTTGCGGGAAGCACAAAACGCCAACAAGGCGAAAAGTTTCTTTTTAGCGACCATCAGCCATGAATTGAGAACTCCGCTTAATGCAGTTATTGGATTCAGTGAGCTCTTGCAAAACAGAAATTTACCGATTGCAGAACAGAAAGAATACTTAAGGTCAATTAATTTTGCAGGTAATTCTCTATTAAACCTGATAAATGACGTTTTAGATTTATCAAAGACTGAATCCGGACAAATTGTGATTCACAATGAACCGGTGGATGTTACCAATATTATTAATGAGATATATTCGATCTTCCAATATCGGGCGCAAGAAAAGAATCTGAAGTTTACGTTAGCCTGTTCCAAAGACTTGCCGGTGATTAAGAGTGACAGTTTGAGGTTAAGGCAAATTGTTCTTAACCTGGTTGGCAATGCGGTTAAATTTACTGACAAAGGAGAAATTGCTATTATTGTCACATTCAAAGGTCATGATAAAAATAAAGGAACACTGATTATTTGCGTCAAAGATACCGGTATCGGCATTAGTAAAGAAGGACTGGAGAAAATATTTCATCCATTTGTTCAAGAGTCATCGATTCGCGATAGCAGGGCTTACAGTGGTACTGGGCTGGGGTTGTCTATTTCCAGAAATCTTGCGGCAATTATGGGCGGCGACATAAATGTTGTCAGTGAAGAAGGCAAGGGAAGCTGTTTTACTTTGTCACTTCCTGGTGTTGAATATTTTAACCATAAAATCGAGATTTCGTCAGAAAAACAACGTGTTAAATTGGAACCATTGAAAATTTTGCTGGTTGATGATGTCAAAATGAACCTGAATGTACTGGTCGCAATGTTGAGCAACATCGGTATGATCACGATCAGCGCCGGGTCCGGAAAAGAGGCACTTGAAATACTTGAGTCCGAAACTCCGGATTTGATACTTACTGATTTGTGGATGCCGGAGATGAATGGCGAAGAACTTGCCAGAAAGATTCATGAAAAACCGCAAACTTCACAAATCAAGATAGTTGCAGTTACTGCCGATACTGAGAATCATGAAAATTTTTCTCATGAACATTTCCAAGATGTATTATTAAAGCCAGTAACACTTAAAAAGATTCAAGGACTATTAACCGATATTCAGTCCATTGAACCTAAAAAAGGCAGTTGAATTTTTAATGTTGCCCTATTGGGTTTATCATTAAGCGCTTCCGGTTTTTAGCGTAATCTCACTGAATGTTTTATGTTTTACAGCGCACCGGAACTGCGTAAACGTTCCTTCTTTGAGCTCACAGTGGGAACCACCGCATCGCTCAAAATTAAAACCCTGTCGGTAGCCCAGACTGCTTTTTTTATGGCGATATGCTGTTTGTCGCGAAATTGTTACAGATGAAAGACTACTGTTCAGAAAGAAACGTTGACGTTTCCGCTTATTGTGGTTGGGGGCGGCATTAACACAATGCCGGTTGGAGTTTCCCAGTCACGTTCCCAGGTGTGGAGTAGTTTTGGATCGCATTGACCCCACGGATTGAGATCAACGATCAAAATGTTGTCATCGGAAGTACAATAAATATCCATGACTAGCTGTTTTTCCGGAAGTCGCCAACTGATGTTTTTTACAAATTGTTCAGCTTTTCGCCAGAATTCATCTTTAACCCCTTCTAATCTGCGGAAATGACGCAATAGCCAATATTGACTCATGGCAGATAATTTACCATCATTTATGAACAGCCTGAATTCACGGGTTTGATTCATCCTTCGGAATGGACGAATACAGATATTTGCCACTTCATTATTGGCGGCGGCAGCGCGTATTTTAGGGCTTTCAGCTAAATAACGCCACGCGCTTTCAGGTGAATGAACAGCGCCGCGTTTCCCTTTAAAACGCTCCGTGTCAGTAGGCGCAGCCATATCCACGGAGACAAAACAATTGCCAAAAATCGCATCCATTGGATGGCGTAAACGTTCAATTACCGCATTGACAATGGAGCCTTTCTGAAGACCAGATGCGAGTGCTTGAACTTCTTCCGGCTTTAATTTTATAAAAGTAGTTAGAAACGTGTAATCAGCCAAAACCGGATACCAATTTTGGGTACGGCAAAAATCAACAGTATTCATATCTTTCAATCTCCAATGTCATTTTGGGATGACGTGTTTAAGGATAAAACCCAGCGTTCAATACGGTAGGCAACATATAAAAAGTAAATCATAAATAAAATCAATGCAGTCAAAGGCAAACTGATGAATGAAACATTAATTACAGCAACCACACCGGTAATGATCATACAAGGGAAAGCGACATAAAGAGCCAGTACCAGATAATCCCGGAATGATATCCTTTCGCGTAATGGTGAACCCCCCAAAAAAGCACGGGTTGCGGTTGTTGTAATAATAAAAAAAACGAAGACCAGAAAAAGCTGGATAAACATCATGATGAACAAAATAATAGATGCAATAATTTTTATTTCTTGAGCCAAGGTATTCAAATCGAAAGTACTGATGTTCAGGGTTTCTGAATTACTGCCAGACTTGATATAGTCGTTGACTTCACTTCTGGTTAACACCTTCATTTTGGGAATGTATTTTTGGGTTGATAGTGCCGGAATCATCACGTATTCGCCTTCTCCTGCCCGTCCCCAAACCGCAATAAAACGCGGCGACCATAAAATTCCGGCATTGGCTATTCCCTGGTCAAAGTCCGGTACTCCGGAAAATGGATCGGCTATATAAACTAATTCCAGCCTTGATTCAGCGAAAATCAAACGACTGATATCTGGTGATTTTTCAGGGACTAGCCCATTTTTCCCAAGACTAATATTACCGCATGATTCACGGACTTTGGCAATTCCCGAATCAACCATCTTGCTTAGTGACAAACTGCTGAACAAAGCCACTCCGGCAGAACACAATACCGAAAGCAGAAAAAAGTGAAAAAAAGCAGTTAATACGGGTTGTCGCAACAGGTGGAAAAATATATTTGTACCACGACAAGTTTCAACCAGAATTCTGAAGAATCCAAGTTTCAATATCTTATCCTCCGTTTATAGCTCTTTCCAGCTCCTGTCTTCTCGAGTTTTCTTAACTCGGATTCAATTATGGAAAATTTATCAGGCGCCATTCGTTCAACAAACAAATGTCCGTTGAGGTGGTCGATTTCATGTTGTATGCAGCGAGCCAGCAATCCTCCGCATTCGTATTCAATGATGGCGCCGTTCAGTAACATTGTTTTAAATTTTACAGTGGCTGGACGAATTACTTCACCAAAAATATCAGGAACACTCAGGCAACCTTCTTCCCATGGAATCTGTTCAGTTCCCCAATCAATAATTTCAGGGTTAATTGCCACCAAAGGCATCAAAGGGATCAGCATTGCTTCACCTGGTGACTGAAACCCATTTTGTGGCTCCGGAATGTTAAAAGTAACGATACGCTTGTCAATTCCGTATTGCGGTCCGGCCAGACCGATGCCGTCGAATGCTGTCATTGCCTCAATCATTTCCAAGCCGAGATCTTCGATTTCAGCAGTAATCGTTTTTATCGGCTTAGCTTTCTTTTTTAAAATATCTGCTCCGGCAGTATATACGATATATTGTTTTTTTGATTTAAACAGCATGGCAAGTCCTTAGGAAAATTTCTGCTCTGCAAGTTTAATTGCGCGTTCTATGTTCTTTATACATCGGTTGCGGCCTATCAACAACATGGTGGCATCAAGTTCGGCTCCGCCTGCCATGCCGCTGACAGCAAGCCGGATTGGTTGAAACAGCTTGCCAGGCATTCCGAAGCTTGCTCCGGTATCTTCAATCACCGAATGGATGAGTTCCGCTGTAAATTCATTTTCAGAACTCAGTCGATCCGCAACCACTTTTAATGCTGCACGGATTTCCGGTTTTTTATAATGTTTCTCAAAATTCTTGGGGTCAATATCGAATTCATCAGTGAAAAAGTAATTCCAATCTTTTACCTGGCTGAACACTTTAGTTCTGCTCTTCATCAATTCCGAAACTTTTTCAAGCTGAGCATTGTTCCATTGCGGCAATGCAAATCTCCGTACATTTTGCATAAAATCTTCAAAAGGAAGCTCTGCAATGTACATGCCATTCATATTCATAAGTTTATTGGTATCAAATTGAGCAGGTGCGCTCTTGACTCTTTCCAGTGTAAAACTATTAATAATTTCCTGTTTGGTCATTTTTTCTCTGTCATCACCGGGTGACCATCCAAGCAAAACCAGGTAATTGTATAACGCTTCCGGTAAAAAACCTTTTTCTCTGAAATCACCGACAAAAGCATCGCCATCCCGTTTGGAAAAAGGTTTGCCGCTGGAGTTGACAATCATCGGCATATGTCCGTAGAGAGGAGCAGAAGCCCCCAAGGCATAAAATAAAAACAGATGACGATATGTGTTTTCAACATGGTCATCACCTCTGATAATGTGAGTAATTTCTTGCGTTATATCGTCGCAGACGTTAGCGATATGAAAAACCGGAGTACCATCACTGCGGACGATAATTAGATCTTTCATGCTGTCCAGTGGCTTGGACATTTCACCTTTTATGATATCATTGAAAAAAACTTCTCTCCGCGTGAAAGTGATTTTTGCGATATTTTTAAAAGTAAAAGCTTGCTGCTTATCCAGTACTTCAGAAATATTTTTCTCCAGTTCGAAAACAACCTCGCCGAAGCTATTATAAGCCAGCATATTGCGGAAACCGGCTATGCATGCTGAATTCTCAACAGATTTACCACCCTTGCCGATGGTATTAAAATTAATCCCTTGTGCTGTAACTTCCAATACCCCTTCCGGATGCAAATCATAAAAGGCCTCGCCGGTGACACGAACAAATTTACATTCATCACAATTCCATGGGAAGCGAAAAAATACCGGATTGCCGCCGTTAGCAGATGGTACCTTGTAGGCGTAACCTTCACTGATCATGCGGTTAGTAGCCGCAAGGTGAGAATCACGCAGTTTCGTCTGGTAAACCGGTTGTTCGTCATAGTCAATGTCTAACCAATCCAGACAATTCATCAGCGTGTTGATGGCTTCTTCTGTGGAACGTTCCAAATCAGTGTCTTCAATTCGCAACAGAAACTTTCCACCGGTATGCCGGGCAAATAACCAGTTGAAAATTGCCGTCCGAATATTTCCGATATGAACTTGGCCGGTTGGCGACGGAGCAAATCTAACTCTGTTTGTCATGATGCAATTCCTTTCAACGCACAGAGTTCTGAGTGGATATATCTTCGATACGCGCTCCAATCGGACTGGTATGGGTTACTGACCGCAATTGGGCAATTGCTTTTTGAACATTGACCAGCGAGTTGATCATTTCATTTTCAGCCTGAACATATTTCAGCTGAGCTTCATTGAGACGTGTCAATTCAGTATTTCCGGCATTGTATTCTTCCTCAACCAGGTCGCGCTGTTTGGTTACAAGGCTCAGGGTGGTTTCATATAACCGGGCCAGCCGGACGTTCTGCACATAATTGTCATAAGCGGTACGAACTTCTTCAACTACGTTTAACCAGCTGTTAGCAACATCAAAACGAGCTTTAGCGATGTCTGCCTGTGCCTCCTGTATTCTGGCAGCCCGACGCCATTCCAGTGGCAGTAGCCATTCGGCAGTCAGTCCGGCGTTGAAGCCAGGGTTGTTATTATAATTTCTTGAGGTTATGTTGCTGCCGCCATTATTACTGGTTGCTTTGGTGGCATTAGTGTCGATGCCGACAGATGCGTTAGCTCTGATTACCGGAGAATATGCGCCATAGGCAGAATATAAACTGTATTCAGTCATTTTTACCTGTTCGCGATAATATTGCAAATCCGGACGGTTATTTAATGCGATATCCAGATATACTTCAACCGTGCTGACGTGTTCCTCGGTATCTGCTTTGATCGGCGGAAATTCAATGGATTCCGGAAGTTTTCCTTCTGGATAGCCCATTAATACCGCCAGGGAATATACCGCAACATTGTAGGCATATTCGGCGGACAATTGGTCCCCTGTCGCAGTATTCACTTGAATTTTAAAGTTTAAAACGTCGGATAAAGGAACTGCGCCGGCATCATATTTCAGTTGTGTCTGATGCAGATTTTTCATTTGGAAATCACGGTCTGCTTCAGCGATTTTGTAACGTCCTCTGGCCAACAGAATGTCGTTAAATGCGTAAGCAACCGAACTCATCAGCAGACGTCTGGTATCCTCTTCCAGTTCATTCTGGGCTTTCCAGCTGTGCTTATTACGCATAACATTCATAGTCCGCACCATGCCGTCAAAAATCAACCAGCTGGCGTTAAGACTGGTGCTGGTATAAAAACCGGACTCCCGGACAGAGCTTCCCGGGTCACGATTGTAATATTCATCAGCGTTATAGTTCATTCCAAACTTTGCAGTGAACTCCGGCAGATAAGCGTTTAAGGCCTGATAATATCTCATTCGTGCCGCATTAACAGCATGATAAGCAGATATATAGTTCGGATTGTTTTTTACGGCAATTTCCTGTGCAAGGTCAAGATTAAGCACTTTAATACCTTTCAGCAACTCATCGCGTTCATCTTTTTCACGCTCAGAAAAGACATTGTTATCATATACTGCAGATGGTGGGGTGTAGCGGTAGCAGCCATTAGATAGTCCACCTAGAAGGATGGTAGCTGTGATGCAAAATAATAAAGGAGCTTTACGGTTTGACATTTTGATCATTTCCCAATGTGATTATGTTCTTAAAATATTTTATTATGATATTCAAGTTAAAATAGACTGCGATTCCTTATTTTCAATCAGAATCGTCAGAATTGGACTCACGTTTTTTAGCGTTCTGAGGTGATATAACAACCACACATTCCCCTTTCCAGACCCGATCTTTGGTCTGAAGGTTGATCTCTGCAATTGTTCCGCGAAGAATTTCTTCATGAAGTTTGGTTGCTTCACGAATTACGGCAATCATTGTTTCAGGTGCTAGAAGTTCGGCCAGCTCGGAAAGGAGTTTGCCCATGCGGTGTGGTGATTCATAAATAACAACAGTTTTATCTTCACCGCAAAGTTGCACCAGGGCATTGCCACGTCTGCCGGATTTGACCGGTAAGAAGCCATAGAAAAAAAATTTGTCGATGGGCAGTCCGGACGCTGCCACTGCAAAAGTCAAAGCGGATGCCCCAGGAATGACTTCAGGAATTATGTTGTTATGAAAAGCCTCTCTTGCCAATAAAAAACCCGGATCCGCGATTCCCGGTGTACCAGCGTCAGAAACCACGGCAATTTTTTTCCCCTCCTGTATCTGATTGATCAGGCTGGTGACACGCTGATGTTCATTATGACAATGATAGCTGACCAGCTTGGTTGAAATGCCATAATGGCTCAGGAGTTTTCGGGTATGCCGGGTATCTTCGGCGGCGATCAGATCTACTTCTTTTAGGATTCGCAAGGCGCGCATAGTAATATCTTCGAGATTACCGATAGGAGTTGAAACAATATATAGTTTTCCGGACTGTAACTGCTGGTTCATTATTTTCTCCAACTTTATTCTGTGATAAATTGCGGCAAACGCATTTGATGTTGTATCCTCATTATTTGATTGAAAATTCAGCATCTGACGAGCAGTATTGCAGATTGGATTTTTGCGTTGCAATATAGCGTATTAATCCAATATTCCGCGAAATTTGAGCGTTATATATTAGTATACAATACAGCAATAACAATACAGCAACCATCGCAAGAAATCAACAACCGTAGAGAGTATATTAACCTTAAATATGCAGTTTGATTATTTGGGCGCAAGGAGGGTAAGGGTTTAATAATCACCAAGATGCAGCAAGTATACAGGCACAACTGCTTTTTTAAAGCATTTGTTTTGACTGAAAGCCTTCTTTTTTTTTATGCGATGGCTTTTGAAATTGCTGTCGCTCTGATGTATTTTCAATTCTAACAACGATTAAATTTTTACCTGCTCTGATATTCCGGTACAGGGGAAAAATAAAACAGTTCAGTCGTAAAACGGAGAGTTAAAGTGAATGAAAAAATTTTGAATCTTTTGAATGGAAACGCCAGAATAAGCAGTTCTGAAATCGCCGCGCGACTGGAAAAGTCCCAGCAGGAAATTGAGTCTGCGATCAGCAAGATGGAAGATGACGGAATTATTCGCGGTTATAAAGTTATTTTAAATGAAGACGCGACTAATGACTCTTCCGTAAGAGCTTTGATTGAAGTCCGAGTCACCCCCGAGCGCGATGGTGGATTCAATAATGTGGCCAAACGCATCTGTCGTTTTCCTGAAGTGACTGACGTATATTTGGTGTCCGGTGATTATGATCTTCGAGTTGAGGTTAAGGGGGAATCATTGCAGGATGTGGCGGCTTTTGTTCACAGTAAGCTGGCGACAATCAACGGAGTAATATCGACCGCGACAATGTTTCTGCTGAAAAAGTATAAAGAAGCAGGGAAAATCATGGATGGAGAAGATAGTTATGAACGACTCAAAATTGTACCGTAAAAAACGTTTGGCAACTCATATAAGTGAGCTGCCCAAAAGCGGGATACGGGAGTTTTTCGATATCGTCAACAATGTTGAAGATGTAATTTCACTTGGAGTCGGCGAGCCGGATTTTGTGACGCCATGGCAGATTTGTGAAGCAGCCATATATTCGATTGAGAAAGGACATACCGGTTATACTTCAAATCTCGGTCTTTATTCTCTGCGTAAGGAAATATGTAAATACCTGGAATCCGATTATGGTTGTTCGTATCGTCCTGACAATGAATGTATTGTCACTGTTGGGGTCAGCGAAGCTTTTGATTTGGCAATACGCGCGATTACCAATCCAGGAGATGAAATTATATATTTCGAACCGTGTTATGTTTCATATAATGCCGAAATTCGGATGGCTTTCGGAGTCCCTGTAGCTTTGGAAACCCATGAAGAAAATGAATTTTCTATTGACGTAGAGGCTGTCAGAAGCAAAATCACTCCGAAAACCAAAGCGATAATTCTTAATTTTCCATGTAATCCGACCGGAGGAACATTGAATTCTCGCCAAATGCAGGAGCTTGCCGCATTGGCGGTAGAAAATAATCTGATTGTGCTGACGGATGAAATATACAGCGAGCTGACTTATGAAGGGCGTCTCCCCTCAATCGCTTCTTTACCGGGAATGAAAGAGCGTTGTATTTTTCTTCATGGTTTTTCTAAAGCTTTCGCCATGACCGGGTTCAGAATAGGTTTTGCATGTGGTCCTGAAGATATTATCGGGACAATGATGAAAATTCATCAGTATTCGATGATGTGCGCTTCAACTGTCGCACAGGAAGCGGCTGAAGAAGCATTGAAAAATGGAAGGCGTGAAATGGAAAAAATGCGTGAGGAATATATGCAGCGCCGTAATTTAATGGTTAAAGGTTTGAATGAAGCCGGATTGAAGTGCCTCAAGCCGAAAGGTGCTTTTTATGCGTTCCCGAGTATTAAAAATACCGGTTTGACCTCAAATGATTTTGCCAAGAAATTTCTTGAGCAGCATAAAGTTGCCGTGATTCCGGGAACCGCTTTCGGTCCCTGTGGTGAAGGATATGTACGTTGCTGTTATGCTGCCTCGGTGGAAAATATTCAAGAGGCGCTGCGTCGTATGGCACTTTTTGTCGAGTCATTACGATAAAATTGGTTTTGCTCAATTAGCATTAATGGTATAAGTGTTATCGGCATTTCTATCATTTAGCTTTAAAAAGAGGAATAATGTGATGAGACTGGCATTGTTGACAAAAGATATTTTTAAATTGTTCAAACGGTATTTGCCGCCCGAATATTATTATCATTGCGAAGTTCATACGCTTCATGTGATGAGGGAAGTGGAGATATTCGGTCAGGCTGCAGGCTTGACGAAACACGATATGAAATTATTAAAGACGGCTGCTGTTCTTCATGATTGCGGTTATCTTGAATGCTATAAAGAGAATGAAAAAATTGCCGCGGCTTTTGCGGAACAGATTCTCGGTGCTTATAACTATTCTCCGAAAGATATTGCAAAAATCAGTGGAATGATCAGGGCAACTGAGCCGCCATGCAAACCGAAGAATAAATTGGAGGAATTAATTTGCGACGCGGATTATGGTTATATCGGAACTGATGACTTCTTTCCGATGGCTGATTGTTTGAGACGTGAATTGGAGATTTTTGGAAAAACTTATGATGATATAGAGTGGTATCAGTACGAGTTAAACTTTCTTGAAAAATTTAAGTTTTTTACTCAGGAAGCTGTCGCCGCCAGAAATGCCGGGATTACCAAAAATATTAAAAAACTTCGCAAGCTGGTTGAAAAATGTCAATGAAAAAGATTAAGAGCCTAGTCGAATATGACATTATTGAGACTATTGCCGAAGGGGGTATGGGTTCGGTACTCAAGGCAAGAGAAAAAGGCATTGAAGGTTTTGAGAAAATTGTCGCTATCAAAAAACTGTTGCCGAAATATTCTAAAGATCGACGTTTTGTCAGCATGTTCGTTAAAGAAGCGAAAATGGTTGCCAACCTGGTTCATGAAAATATAGTCCAAATTTATCAGCTCAATAAAAGTCGCAACGAATACTTTATCGCCATGGAGTTTGTCGATGGAATTTCTTTGCATCAAATGATTTTATTTCATGATAAAATTGGACAGCGTTTTCCGGTTAACCTGGCCGTATTTATTGCTTCCCGGGTAGCGCGAGGCTTGGCTTATGCTCATAATCGGCGTGATAGCAATGGGGTGCCGATGGATATCGTGCATTGTGATATTTGCCCTCATAATGTCTTGATCAATACCGAGGGTGTGGCTAAAATTACGGACTTCGGTATTGCACGTGCCAGAAGCATAACGTCTTCTGAATTAGATAATGTTTTTGCAGGCAAGGTTTTGTTTATGTCGCCGGAACAAGCTGCCCAGAAGGGAATTGATTTTCGTTCTGATATTTATTCGCTGGGTATGTTGTTATTTTTTACATTGTGCGGAAACTCCGGTCGTGAAACTTCCGGATCACTGCATGAAATTGCCGCGCGTGCCATTGAAAATCAGATTAAGTGGGAATATTTGCCGGCATCATTGGATAATGATTTGCTGACGCTGCTGCATCGTATGCTGTCCAATAATCCTGATGACCGTTATTCTAATACCGCAGAGCTCGCACGTGATTTGGAATATTACATCTACAAAAATGGTTACGGTCCGACAATTGTAACTTTATCAGATTATCTGCGCGAACAAATGCCCGGATTATTCAGTGTAAGTTCTGGCAATTCTGTGCTTCCCGAAACCGGCGATTTTACAATTGTAATGGATGAGTTTAAAAACTTGAAGCCGGAAGTCCAACGGGAGTCTCCGCCGAAATCATTTTGGCAAAACGTGGTAGCGAGATGGAAAAAATAGGTTATTTTTTGCTACTGAGTTATGCCTCGATAATACTGATTATGTCATTGTTTTCAGTGGCGATTTGTCTGCGGAAGAAAAAATTTTTATTGATGTTGATTTATGAAACCGGCAGCGGTTTATATTTCAGTTTGATGGTGTTTCTTCAAGTCTTTGGAACCGAAGGAATGAACTGGTATTGGTTTGTCCCGGTGCCAATATTGATCTGCTGTGATTATTGGTTTTTTTATCATGGTGCGAGTGAAGAGTTAATATCAGAATTTGGCGAAATCAATAGGAAAGATGAAGAAATCGGTAAGATAGCGGCGTTGCTTTTTATTGCTCCAGCCTATCTGATAGGCATGAATTTACTGTATGAAAGTCTGAAATATACACTGAGTCAATAAAGACTTGATTATGTTGTCGGTTTGAGCATATCTCCGGGCTAAATAATAGCAATCGTGAGAAATTTATTGCGTTTAAAGCCATCAAAGCATTCAAGCCGGTTTTTAAAAAGCCTCAAGCCCGTTATATTATGCGTTTTAATTATGCAAAGGAAAAATTATGAAACAGACCCCGGAAACTATTATTATACTTGATTTCGGCTTTGAAGGAATTCAAAAGCTGGCTCGTTCCATTCGCGACAAACACATTTATACCATGGTTATGCCATATACGGTATCAGTTGAGCGGATTATGCAGGAAAAACCGGTCGGATTGATTATATGTGCTGACTCGAATGTTGCCCGAACAGCAGCGGAAATTGATCGTTTTCTTAATTTGAAATTGCCGACGGCTTTGATCGGTTCGGCCGCAGAAATGGCTGGAGATACCGTTGCCGAAAATTATAGTTGCGATACTGATGCGTTGTGTCGGTTTTGCCTTGAGAAATGCGGATGTACCGGCAATTGGAAAATGGAGAATTTTATTGATGAGGCCGTCTGTGATGTACGTGCGCAAATCGGCAACAGCCGCGTAGTATTGGGCCTGAGCGGTGGAGTCGATTCCTCGGTGGTGGCGGCACTTCTCCACAAGGCTATCGGCAAACAGCTTACTTGTGTTTTTGTTAATCACGGTTTACTCCGGAAAAACGAGGCGGAACTGGTACAGGAGATATTTGCACGGCACTTCGAAATGAATTTGTGTTATGTCGATGCCTCGGAACGTTTCCTCAATAAATTAAGCGGAGTCGACGACCCCGAACAAAAAAGAAAAATTATCGGGCATGAATTTATCGAAGTTTTTGCTGAAGCCGCAGCAAAAGTTGATGCTGAATTTCTGGGGCAGGGTACTATTTATCCTGATATTTTAGAAAGTATTCCGTTGGACGGCAATCCGTCCGGTGTGATAAAAAGTCATCATAACGTCGGCGGTTTGCCGGAAAATATGAAATTTAAGCTGGTTGAACCTCTTGAACGATTATTTAAAGACGAAGTACGTGCGGTCGGTAAACTACTTGGTTTACCTTCCGAACTGATTGATCGCCATCCGTTTCCGGGCCCTTCTCTGGGCGTTCGGCATCTTGGCGCGATTAAGCGGGACACCTTGCATATTCTGCGTGAAGCCGATGCCATTGTTACCGAAGAACTGCTCAATTCTGGCTGGTATCATAAAACCTGGCAGACTTTTGCTGCATTTCTTCCGGTCAAAGCAGTCGGCATTAAAAACGGTAAACGCACCTATGGTTATGCCATTGCGATCCGGTCGGTAAACAGCGTCGATGCGGTGACTGCCGAAGTGGTTCGTCTGCCTTGGGAATTACTGGAACGCATGTCCGAACGCATTATTCAGGAAGTTGATGGAGTCAGCAGGGTGGTTTATGACATTACCGCCAAACCGCCAGGCACTATCGAGTGGGAGTAATTCCGGACACGGTATTATGATGAAAATCATTTCAGGAACGGCAAAAGGAATTGTATTAGAAACACCGCGGGGTCTGGAAGTCCGTCCGACTGCGGTTCGAGCTCGCGGCAGCCTGATGGACAGTATATTTGACTGGGACGGATTGCGGATTGCCGATCTCTGTGCCGGTTCCGGAGCAGTCGGCTTGGAAGCCGCCAGTCGCGGAGCTGCCGAAGTATTGTTTGTAGAGAATAACTCTGCGCATTGCCGGATTATTGAAAATAATGCCGGCAAAATCATAAAATCAGGTGCTCATTTTGACTATAAGATTATTCGTGCCGATATCTTAAATCCCTTATCTTATACTTTTTATATGCCGGTGCCGGACATAATTTTCGCAGACCCGCCGTATCATGAATCTTTGCGGTTATTTACCGCTCTGATGGGAAACTCCGATTTTCAGAAATGGTCAATGACCGCGACTTTGATTTGGGAATTGCCCGACCAAAAGGGGTGTTCCGGCATGTTTTTAACCGCCGCGCCGAGCGAAAGACCAATCAGGATTCGCAGCATGGGTTCAGGCTCTTTTATATTTGTAGATAAGCCATGAATAAAATATTTTGCAATGGTTGGGAATGGGCAGTCCGCGAGTCGGATTTATTACACGGATGGTTCGAACATTGGCCGGATTTGATGGATTCGGCATCGGTGAAAAAAAACCCGGTAAGAAGCGTATTTACTGTTGATGACCGTTTTTTTGTCAAATATTTTTCGCCATCCGGAGTATTCAATCAATTGAGGTCATTTATAATTCCCAAAGCCGCCGCTGAATTTAAGTCCGGAGTCGCTCTCGAACAAAGCGGAATTCCAGTGGTGCGTTATCTGGGATGGGGTAGAAAAGGCGCTCAAAGCATGCTGGTTTCCGCCGCTGAACCGGGGGCTGTCACGGTTTTGCAACAGTGGTGCCGCCAGCCTCAGATGCGTCCGGTGTTGTTGAAAAAAATCGCTGATGTGACGCGACTTCTGGTAGTAAAACACTGGTTTCACCCGGATTATCATGCCGGCAACCTGCTTTGGAGTGATTCCAACGTGTGTCTGGTTGATGTTTACGGACTCAGGCAAACCAATAATTTCTCAAAAAAACAAAAGTTGCGGATGGCATCAATTATTGTTGGATTACGACGCGATATTAATGATGACGAAGCGCATAAGTTTCTGGCGGATACCGGAATCGCCGGAAGTCTTACGGAAGCTGCTTCAATCTGGCATGATGCTTTGTTTGTTGCCGGACGCAGGATTATGCACAATTGGCCCAAACGTCGCCGGCAGATTCTGGATGGTTATTCCAAATTCGTTGAAACCAAGGATTTTATACAGTTGCGCAAACTTGAAGACGGAAGCATTGCTGACCTGGAAAAATCGGTAAAGGCGGTTTATGCGCCGGAGATAGCTTTGGATTTGTGGTTGCTTTCGTTTCGGCTTGAGCTTCAGGGGATCCCGCACCGCAGGGTTCTGGCAATCGAACAAAATAATACCGTCTATTTTGAAAATCCTGAAGTCGGCGCTGAAGTGGAACCGGCAAAAATTCTCTCTTTCATTAACCGCGCTGCCCTGCTTGGCATTATTATCGAGCCCAATACAATAGTTCAGCTAAAAGACGGTAAGCCTATTTTGTGGTTGAATGAAACTATCTAATAATCAAGTAGATACAGCAATATTAAAACTTCAGCTGTTTTTAAGGAATCATGCGTAAAACAGTACTGTTTCAGTAGTTTATGACTTTGAAATTTCAGTCATCAAGTGTAAATTACATACTTTATTCTTAAAAAACATTCGGATCATTGGGTGGGCCAAGGGCCGACCCGAATGATTGTTAATAAAAACGTAAAAAACATTTAGAGATTTTACTAAAAGCCTTAAATGTTTAATAATAAATGATATAGTAGTATTAAAATTTCAACTGCTTTTTATAGGTTTAATCCTGTAATTTCTAGTGGATAGGATATATGAAAATAGGTGTGGTTCGTGAAGTCGGTCATTTGGTGATCGGCAGTGGCCTGGCCGGGCTGTCAACTGCTCTACAGTTGGCTGATGCCGGAGAAAAGGTTACTGTTATAACCAAATCTAATATTGATGATTGCAATACCAAATTAGCTCAAGGCGGTATCGCTTGTGTCTGGGATGATAAAGACTCATTTGATGAACATATCAAAGATACTTTGGATGCCGGAGGAAGACTGTGCAAGGAAAATATCGTCAGAGTTATTGTTGAAGCCGGGCCCGAGGCATTAAAAGAATTGATTGCTCGTGGCGCTCGTTTCACAACTCGTGGTGAGCTGGGTGCCAGTAGCCAGCGTGATGAGTTTGACTTGGGGCGTGAAGGCGGACATCATAAACGCCGGGTGCTTCATGCCGGAGATATTACCGGTGCCGAAGTAGAAAGAACTCTGATTGCGGCGTGCCGGGACAATCCTGATATTGAGATTCTTGAACATCATATGGCGATTGACCTGATTACCAAACGCCGTATCGGAATAAAAGATGGCGAAGACCAGTGTCTTGGCGTTTATGTGCTTGATAATAAAAACAATATGGTAAATACATTTTTGTCGTTAAGCACTACTGTCGCTACTGGCAGCCCGGGCAAGGTTTATCTGTATACCAGCAATGATGATATTGCCTGCGGCGGTGGTTTGGCTATGTGTTATCGCGCAGGTTTGCCGATAGCCAATATGGAATTTATTCAGTTTCACCCGACAATTTTATTTCATCCGCAAATCAAATCATTTTTAATCAGCGAAGCGGTAAGAGGCGAGGGGGCTGTTCTTAAATGCAAAGACGGTCAAGGCGGCATGGTTGAGTTTATGGATTCCTATCACCCGATGAAAAGCCTGGCGCCGCGTGACGTTGTCGCCAGAGCTATTGACCGTGAAATGAAACGGCGCGGCGAGGATTGTGTTTTTCTGGATATCCGGCATCATAGCGAAGAAACGCTGAAACGCAGGTTCCCTAATATTTTCAGTAAATGTCTTGAAGCCGGTTTCAATATGTCCAAAGACCTGATTCCGGTGGTTCCTGCTGAACACTATTCCTGTGGCGGCGTACTTACTGACATCAATGGTTATACCGGTGTGCCAGGACTTTATGCGGTTGGTGAAGTCGCTTGTACTGGGCTTCACGGTGCCAATCGTCTGGCCAGCAATAGTTTGCTTGAAGCGTTGGTGGTGCCGCGTTTCCTTGCTAAACACATCTTGGAGAATCGCGATCAATTGCTTGAAATTCGCCCGGATAATCTCTATCCGGCATGGAGCTGCGGCAATGCTTCCAACACCGATGAAATGGTGGTTATTTCCCACAATTGGGATGAAATCAGACGTTTCATGTGGGATTATGTCGGTATTTTTCGAACCAATCGCCGATTAGAACGGGCGAAGGCACGGATTCAGCTTTTGCGTTCTGAAATTGAAAAGTTTTACTGGGATTTTTTAGTCTGCCGCGACTTGTTGGAACTTCGCAACATCGCCTGTGTTGCTGAAATCATCATCGATTCAGCGATGAGTCGCAAAGAGAGCAGGGGACTGCATTACAATGCGGATTATCAGGAACTGAATCCTGAGCTTGATTATAACGATACCATTATTCAAAAAAAGATTTGAAATTTAAATTATGAGAAAAGAACTGAATGTTGCGACACATATTAAAGATATTGTCCGCCGTCTCAATGAGGCCGGTTATGAAACTTATATCGTCGGCGGCGCTATTCGCGATCTGCTTTTAAATCGTATTCCGAAAGATTATGATATTTCCACTGCGGCACGTCCTGAACAGGTTAAAGAGGTTTTCGGCCGTAAGCGGACGATGATTATCGGTAAGCGTTTTCGCCTTGTCCATCTTTATCACGGTGAAGAAATTATTGAAATCAGTACTTTTCGGCAGGCTCCTCAAGCAGCCGGGGTACGTTTTGACGGGCGGGTGCAGCCGGAAAATCAACCGGAAAAAATGATTTTCAGCGACAACCAATACGGCACCGCGGAAGAAGATGCGCGACGCCGTGATTTTACGGTTAACGCTCTTTTCTATAACCCGGAAAACTGTGAGATTATCGATTATACCGGAAGCGGTGTTGACGATATAAAAACCGGTACGGTCAAAGTCATCGGCGACCCGATTGTTCGTTTCGAAGAAGATCCCGTCAGATTGTTGCGTGCTCTTAAGCTGGTCGGACAGTACGGTTTCAGAATGGAACAGTTTACAGAAGAGGCTTTATTCAAGCAGATGCCTTTGATTATCCATGCTTCGTCATCACGCATGACGCTGGAACTTGAGAAAATCATGAAAGGTGTTCACAGTCATAAAATCCTGCCGGTTTTTCAGCGTTATGGTTTTTTGAAATATTTTTTGCCCTACCTCGATAAAAACTGGCATACCAAGTCCGCAGATTACGCCATCAGACTTCTTGAAGGGCGTAACCGAAGAGTGAGTGAACGCGCTTTTCGGGACAGTATTTCGATTGCCATGGCGGCATTGGCGCTGCCTTTTATTGAACATCGCAGTGGTTGTGACAGTGGCGCGCTATGGGAATTCCAGCCGCGCACTCCGGGTTTGATTAATCAAGTGATTCGTGAGGTTTTTATGCCACATGTGCTGGTTAAAAGATTACTCATTGCTGCCGAACGCATGCTATACTTGCAGACTGCTCTGGTCAATTCATCCAAAGTCAGCCGTATTATTGATATGTCCGGTTATATTCATGCCCGTGAACTCATGATGATTCAGAATGTGGTCGAATGGCATTTGGATAATCTGGATAAAAAATGGCCGGAACAGCCGGCAATCAAAGTCAAGCGCAACCGTAGAGGCGATAATCGTCATCGCAGCCGGTTGCGTCCTGATATAAAAACTCCTGCTGTATAAGCAATTTCTCTTGCCGCATAATCATTTTTGGCTTCTTAAACTTCGCGCGCGCATAATGCGCGCGCGAAGTTTAAGGCACAATCCGAAAGCGCCAACGCCGCATTTTTTTGAGGGTAACTCTTCCTTTTTGAAAAAGTTAAATTTTAACAAAATAACTGGAATCAGATTTGATTTTTTTTTCATATGGTACTTTATTTCGAAATTTGTCGGAATATTGTAGCATCTGTGATGTGAAATTCATCATTC
>Ga0172377_10001939_pt1 | contig 21162 bp, 20 predicted proteins | sample Pumphouse3metaG_FD_119749 | JGI IMG/M metagenome (GOLD analysis project Ga0172377, IMG submission 119749) | Leachate microbial communities from a municipal landfill in Southern Ontario, Canada - Pumphouse #3 metaG | ecosystem: Engineered > Solid waste > Landfill > Unclassified | place: Canada...
ACGGCCTGTGACATCTGTCATACTCTTCAGAAAAGTCACGCTCAGACCGCTGACAGGCAACTCTTTGTCGCGAGTCGTAGCCCAATAGCCATTCTCAAGATAGTTGTTCTCGTCCGTGCTGAGCTTCTGGATTGAGCTGTAGCCGCAATGGTGGTTCGTGACCAGAAGGCCTTCAGCGGATATGACCTCTCCCGTACATCCTCCTCCGAATATCACTATAGCGTCTTTCAGCGACGTGTGGTTGATGCTGTAAATCTGGTCGGGCGACAGTCTGCATCCGGCTTCTTTAATAGCGTTGGCGTTCATCTTCTGCAGAAGAGGGAGAAGCCACATCCCTTCGTCAGCTCTCGCGCCAGTCGCAAGCATCATAAGAGCCGAAATTATAAATAATATTTTTCTCATACACTTACTTTTATTCAAACCTCAAAGATAGCAAAAAATAGTGTCACAATCAGAATAGCGTGGGCTCCAATTCCTTCGGATGGAAACTTTTGCGGTGATATGGAGTTAGGCCATATTTCCGGATAGCCTCAATGTGCTCTTTGGTGGGATAGCCCATATTCCTTTCCCATCCATACTGGGGATATTGTTTCGCCAGTTCCATCATACAGTCGTCTCTGTAGGTTTTGGCCAGAACGGAAGCCGCCGCGATGGATGCGAATGTGGCGTCACCTTTCACCACAGTCTTGTAGTCGGATGCCGTGAAAGCGTCAAAAGGTCTGAACCTGTTCCCGTCAATGAGCAAGAACTGAGGTTTCTGGTCGAGTTTCAACACTGCCTGCTGCATTCCGAGAATAGATGCAAACAAAATGTTTACATTGTCAATTGTTTCTGCGCTTATTGCGACAACCGCCCAGGAAATCGCCTCCTTCTCGATAATGGGTCTGAGCTCCTCCCGATGCTTCTTGGTCATCTGTTTGGAGTCATTTAGCAGCGGATGATAGAAATCCTTTGGTAAAATCACCGCTCCTGCGTACACTGGACCCGCCAAAGGCCCTCTTCCGGCCTCGTCACAGCCCGCTTCAAGCAAATCCTCGTTGAGGAAACTCCTTAGACTAATGATATTCGACATAATGACTGCAAAAATATCAAATTAACTTGAAATCCCTTTTCAAGCGAAGGCTGATTTTTGTTAAATGACAATAAAATGTTTACATTTCCGCCAAAATGATAATAAAATGTTTACATTTTGTGAAGCTTACGGAGTTTTCGAGAAACTAATGAATGAGGAGAAGGTCTTTCTTCTGCCTGAACTGACATTTGAGGATGTGTGCGGATGGCTCGGCGTGCCGACTTCTGAGCTGGACTCTCTGATTAAAGAGGAACTCGGCCTCGGGGGAGAAGAGCTGATGACATCTTACAGGAATGACTGGGCTAAGAATATTTCAAAAAAATACAACATTCAGGTCTAAATCGTATTGATATTGGTTTTTATTTATTAGATTTGTGGAGTACGGGGTATCCCGAAGACACATTAATTACTAATAACAATCGATATGAAATCTTATCAAACTCAAAACGTTCGAAACGTGGTACTGTTGGGCAGCACGAAGTCCGGCAAGACCACGTTGTCTGAAGCTATGCTCTATGAAGGCAAGGTGATAGAGCGCAGGGGCACTGTTGAAGAAAAAAACACTGTTTCCGACAAAGAGGAAATAGAACAGACCAACCAAAGGTCTATTTTTGCTTCTGCGCTGTATGCGGAGTTTATGGATAACAAATTCAATATTATCGACGCTCCGGGTTCCGATGACTTCATCGGAGAGGCTGTCTCTGCTTTCAAGGTGTGCGAAACCGGAATTCTTCTGATTAACGCTCAGCAGGGTGTTGAGGTCGGAACGGAGATATTCGCCCGTTATGCCGATCAGTACAATGTTCCGCTTATCCTCGCGGTCAACCAGCTGGACAGCGAAAAGGCCAATTGGGAAGGCGTTCAGGATTCATTGAAAGAAGCTTTCGGCAGCAAACCGGTGTATATTCAGTTCCCTGTCAATCCGGGGACTGCTTTTGACGGCTTCATTGATGTTCTGAAGATGAAGTACTATCATTTCAAGGACGACAACGGGACCAGAGAGAACCTTGAGATTCCGGCTCAGTACAAGGACGAGGCGGATGTCTTGAGGCAGGAGTTGATCGAGAAGGCCGCCGAATTCGATGACACGCTTATGGAGAAATTCTTTGAGGCCGGTTCGCTGACGGAGGATGAGATCAGAAAGGGCTTGGGAATCGGCATCAGAAGCAAGGAAGTTATGCCTATATTTTGCCTTTCAGCCAAGAAAGACATCGGTGTGAAGAGACTTATGGAGTTCACTATCAGGACAGGAGCTTCTCCAATAGGGGCAAAGGCAATGACCAAGGACGGCAAGGAGGTCGAATGCAAGCAGGATGCTCCGACATCGCTGTTCATCTACAAGACTGACGTGGAGAGACATCTCGGCGAGGTCTCGTATTTCAAAGTTATGAGCGGCGAACTGAACGAAGGACAAGACCTTGTGAACGCGGAGAGCGGGGATCACGAGAGGATATCGGTGATTTACGCTGTAGCGGGAGACAAAAAAGAGAAAGTGTCGGATATGATGGCCGGGGATATCGGCTGCACTGTGAAACTTCGCGCTGGAAAGACCAATGTCACATTGTCCCAGCCGGGTGCCGAGATAGCTTTCGAGCACATCAAATTCCCGGCGCCGAAGTTCCGTACTGCCATCAAGGCCAAGACTCAGAATGAGGATGCCAAATTGGGCGATGCCCTGAACAAGATTTCGGCTCAGGATCCTACAGTCATCGTAGAGTACTCCAAGGAGTTGAAACAGACTATTCTCAGTGGTCAGGGAGAGCAGCACATCAATGTGGTGAAATGGAGACTGGAGCACGAGTTCGGAGTGGAGATTGAACTCTATTCTCCTAAGATTCCTTATCGTGAGACCATAACCAAAATCGCCAGCGCCAACTATCGTCACAAGAAACAGTCAGGCGGCGCGGGTCAGTTCGGAGAAGTGCATCTTCTCGTCTGCCCTATTGTCGAAGGCGTTCCTTTCACCAACAAGTTTAAGATCGAAGGCAAGGATTGCACTCTGAACGTGAAGACTCAGGAAACGTACAATCTGGAATGGGGCGGTAAACTGGAGTTCTACAACTGTGTTGTCGGAGGTGCCATTGACGCTCGTTTTATGCCTGCGATTCTCAAGGGCATAATGGAGAAGATGTCCGAAGGACCTTTGACAGGCTCTTATGCAAGGGACATCAGAGTGTTCGTCTATGACGGCAAGATGCATCCGGTTGATTCCAATGAGATTTCTTTCGTTCTCGCTGCGCGCAACGCTTTCAAAGAGGCGTTCAGAAACGCCGGACCTAAGATTATGGAGCCTATCTACAATGTGGCGGTTATGACCCCGAGCGACTATATGGGCGCTTGTATGTCGGATCTTCAGAACAGAAGAGCCATCATCGAAGGAATGGGAAGCGACAAGGGTTTCGAGGTCATCAAGGCGAGAGTCCCTCTTGCGGAGATGAACAAGTATTCCACCGCATTGAGCTCACTGTCCTCAGGCAGTGCGACCTTTACTATGGAATTTGCTGATTATCAGGCTGTCCCTGGAGACATTCAGACTAAGCTACTTCAGGAATACGCGGAAAAGGACACTGCTGACGAGTAGGTCTGAGGCAATTGAAACAAAAAGAGGATGACTTTTGCAAAAGTCATCCTCTTTTTTATGTCAAAATGTTATGCGCGCGGCAGAAAGCCTTTTTTGATCAGCACTTCCGCAATCTGCACCGCATTGGTTGCGGCTCCCTTTCGGATGTTGTCACTCACGCACCAGAAATTGAGCCCGTAACGCACTGAAGGGTCTTTGCGAAGACGTCCGACGAAGACATCGTCCTTCCCCAAAGCGTACAAAGGCATAGGGTAGACATTGTGCGACGGGTCGTCCTGAATAGTGATTCCGTCGGACTCTGCCCAGATAGTGCGTACCTGTTCCAAAGTGAAATCTTTCTCGAATTCGAGGTTAATCGCCTCTGAATGTCCTCCGATCACCGGAACGCGTGCCGTCGTCGGGGACACGCCGATCGAGTCATCGCGAAGAATCTTGTGAGTCTCATTAACCATTTTCATTTCCTCCTTGGTGTAGCCGCTGTCGAGAAAATCATCGATGTGAGGAATTATGTTCAGGTCAATCGGATAGTGGTAGGCCGCTTCGTATTCTCCCCATTTTTTGCCGCTGCGCTCGGCTTCCATTTGCGCTACCGCTTTTTTGCCAGTCCCTGTCACGGCCTGATAGGTTGTCACAACTATACGTTTGATAGTGAATGCCTTGTGTAGCGGAGCTATAGGAAGAAGCATCTGAATGGTGGAGCAGTTGGGGTTGGCTATAATGAAGTCCTCAGCCGTGAGAACGTCGGAATTGATCTCAGGAACAATGAGTTTCTTCGTGGGGTCCATCCTCCAGCAGGAAGAATTGTCCACTACTCGGCAGCCTATCGCCGCGAACTTGGGAGCGTATTCTTTGGAAGGGCCGGCTCCCGCAGAGAATATGGCCAGATCCGGTTTCTTGGCGAGACCTTCCTCCGCACTGAAAACGGCATATTCTTTTCCGTTGAACAGAACCGTCTTGCCCTGCGAACGGGATGAGGCGATGGGAATGATCTCACTGACCGGGAAGTGTCTTTCTGCAAGCACTTCCAGCATTCTTGTGCCCACGAGACCGGTGGCACCGAAAACAGCAACTTTCATAATATCAATTTTTTAATGTTAATTTTATCCTAAGAGGATGTCATTCAGAACCCCTGATGCGGTCTGTCCGGCACCTGCCCCCGCTCCCTGAACAACGAGGGGAGAAGGGTAAAAATCCGTTGTGATGATAGCGGAATTGTCCGTCCCTCCCAGATTGTAGAGAGGGTGGCTCTCGTCAACAGCCTGGAGGCTGATTTTCGCCTTGTAGCCTTCTCCTTTCGGATTCTCTGTAAGAGAGGCGATGAACCTGAATCTGGAGTTCCCTTTCTGAGCGAATATCTTCGATATTTCTTTCTCGTTGTCAGCAAGTCTCTTGTAGAAATCTTCCACATTCTCTCTGAGATTGAAGAAATCCGGTCCAAGTATAGGGTCAAGCTCCACATCGCTTTCCTCAAGAGGAATGTCCGCTTCTCTAGCCATAATGATGAGTTTTCGCAACACGTCTCTTCCTCCGAGGTCAAGACGGGGGTCTGACTCAGTGTAACCGGCTTTCTGTGCGTTCCTCACAACTTGGGCGAAGGTCTTTCCATTCTTCCCGCCGTCATAACTGTTGCAGAGATAGTTTAAAGTGCCCGAGAGTACCGCCTCGACTTTCCTGATTCTGTCCCCGCTGTTAACGCATCTGAGAATCGTTTCAAGAATCGGAAGCGCGGCCCCGACAGTGGTCTCGTACCTTATGGAGGCGCTGTTGTCTATCGCCGTGTCTTTCAACGCTTTGTAAAGCTTGTAGGGAGCGGAGAAAGGAATCTTGTTGCAGGCGATGATCGAATAGCCGTTCTTCAGAAGGCTAATGTACTTGTAGGATATGTCCGAACTCGGGGTGCAATCCACGAAATAGGAGTTCTGAAGGGATATTCCAGATATATCCTCAAAAAAGGCTTCGTCCGCGGCGCTTTTTCCGTTTTTGAGCGATTCAGCCACGTCTGCGAATTTGATTCCTTCTTTGTCAATCAGGTATCTGGTGCTGTTGGATATGCCCGCGAGATGGATTCTCTTGCCTGTCCTGCTTGCGATTTTGTCTCTGTTCTCGGCGAGAATGTTGATCAGGGCTTTCCCCACGGTGCCGTAGCCTGCAACGAAAATGTTGATTTCTTTGTAGGTCGATTTCTCGAAAAATTCGGTGTGGATGCATCTGATGGCGCTCACGGTGTCTTCGGAAGAGAGGATCACGGAGATGTTCCTCTCGGAAGAGCCTTGAGCTACAGCTCTGATACCGATGCTTCTGCGTCCGAGGGCGTCCATCATTCTTCCGGTGGTGCCGCTCTGACTGAATATGTCGTCCCCGACAAGGCACACGATTGAGAATCCGGTTTCGACTTTGAGCGGTTTTATCTTGCCGAGAGAAATCTCGTAGGCGAAACATTTGTCGGCGGCCTCTTTTGCCTTAGCCGAGTCTTTCTCCATCACGGCAACGCACATCGTGTTAACCGATGACGCCTGGGTGATGAGTATGATGCTGATGTCATTCTCGCTGAGAGTCTGAAACAGTCTTGACGAGAAGCCAGGGACTCCGACCATTCCGCTGCCTTCAAGCGAAAGAAGCGCGATCTCGTCGGAATTGGATATGCCTATGATCTTGTTGGTGCCGCGTGGCGGGTTCTGCTCGATGAGAGTACCTTCCGCCGAAGGGTTGAAAGTGCATTTTACGTATATTGGAATACGCTGAGCCACAACAGGTTGGATTGTTGGCGGGTATATGACTTTGGCCCCGAAGTGGGACAATTCCAGGGCCGCTCTGTAGGAGATGTGGTGAATCGGTCTCGCTTCAGGTACAATTTTGGGATTGGCCGTCATCATTCCGGGCACGTCTTTCCAAGTCTCAAGTGCCCTGGCTTTGCTGCCGACTGCGAAAAGTGAGGCAGAGTAGTCCGAACCACCTCTTCCAAGTGTTGTCATACGCCCGTTCTCATCGGCCGCAATAAAGCCGGGGGTGATGAAAAGCGATTTTGTAGGGTTGTCCTCGATGGCCTTTTCCACATTGGCGTAAGTAATTTTCGTGTCAACCACATTCTTGCCGCGTTCGCTGTGTGTCTTGATTATCTTTCTGGCGTCAATCCAGATTGTGGAGATGCCTATGGATGCCATTTTGGTGGCTAATATCCTCGTGGACAGCAGCTCTCCGCACCCCTGAATAGCATCGAGACTTATGTCGCTTAGTTCCGCGAGAAGGCAGACGCCCTGAGCTATTCCTCTGAGGTAGTCGAATGTCTTGTCGCAGTCTTTTATGGAATCGGCGTGCTTCTCGTAGGGGAGCAATGCCTTGATGATTTCTATGTGCTGCTCCTGAAGTGAGTCTATCAGCTTAAGATAGCCCTCGGAGTCCCCGGACGCCGCGAGATGCCCGATTCGGATTAAGGTGTCCGTGCAACCGCTTATGGCCGAGCCGATTACTATAGTACGATCTCTCTCAACCGCTTTTGCGATTATGTCCGCGGCTTTGAGCATATTCTCCGCATTGGCTACTGATGAGCCCCCGAATTTTAGAACTTGCATAACTCTAACTTTGTTAACATTACAAACTATTCACAACCGGCTCCAATATCGTCTTTATTTGTTTGTTTTCCAAAAGAAAACCGTCGTGACCGAAATCTGATTTTATCATATAGTATTTTGCGCCGTCGATTCCTTTTGCCATTTTCTCCATTTCTGAAGGCGGAAACAGAAGATCGCTGTCAATTGAGATCACGGTGGTCTCGGCCTTGATGCCTTTCAACGCTTTTTCCACTCCTCCTCTTCCTCTACCCACGTTCTCGCTGTCCACAGAGAAGGACAGATAGTAGTAGGAATAGGCGTCAAATCTGTCCGAGAGTTTGCCTCCCTGGTAGCGCTGGTAGGAGCAGGCTCTGTCTGCAAAAACGGTGTCATCGTCTTTTTCGCTTTGCGTGATGTTGTAGCCGACCGCTGTTCTGTAGGAGAGCATCGCAATGGATCTGGCGCAGACAAGGCCTTTCTTCCCTCCTTTCAGACTTTTGCATTCGCGGAATGTCTGATCCGCCTCGAGCGCGAGTCTCTGGGATTCGTTGAATCCGGAAAGGTAAGGCAGGACTCTGTCCCCAGTTGCGAAGAAAACTGCTTTTCTTATCAGATTCGGGAACATCAGAGAGTACTCTATCGCTTGGAAGCCACCGATAGAGGCTCCGATTACCAGGTCTATCTTTCTGATTCCCAGGTGGTCTCTGACAAGGTCAATACCTCTTACGATGTCTCTTACCGTGGTTTTCGGGAAGTCAAAAAAGTAGGGTTTGTCTGTCTTCGGATTTATGGATGAGGGGCCTGACGATCCGTAGCATGAGCCGATCATATTCACGCAGACTACGAAATATTTTTCTGTGTCCAACAGTTTTCCTTCTCCGGCGAGTTCCGGCCACCAAGCCTGTACATTGGAGTCCGCCGTGAGCGCGTGGCAGATCCAGATGACTTTTCTTTGGTCCTTGTCTTTTTGATAGGGTCTGTCAGAGGTGTGGTACTCAAGCCTGAGTCCTTCAATGCTGCCTCCGGCCTCGAATTCAAATGGTTCTGTATGTGTGTAAGTGTTTGATGTCATAACAATGTTGTTCCTGATAGTCTTTCGGAATCAGTCTGAAAAATAGATATAATATGGGTAAATACGAAAAAAGTGTGGATGCATCTTAGCGATGCATTCGCGTGGACGTAATTGTTATGTGTGAAGAACTCATCATATTCGGTGGCAAATATACCGAATCATCTCAGAAAAACAAATTTTTATTAAAAACCTACTATTAATACTTCGTTTGAGGTTTTGTTGCTGAGGACGTATTTGATTTTTTGGCTTTCGTAGATTTTCACGTGCTTGTTGTTCTGTTCCAGTAACTGTTTAAGTCTGTCAATGCTTGGAATCCCATTCGAACGATATGATACGACAAGTGTGCTGTCCTTGAATTGATTGAATAGGTGAGCAAAACTGTTTTCAATGCGAGATGCTGATGTCCAGTCTGAAGCAGGATGTTTCAGTTTCTTGTTTTTACTATTCTCGTCTATGCGATTAGTCCAATTTTTGTAATCAGTGATACCCTCCAAAAAGTGGTAAAAATCGAGGTAATCCACTCCCGTTCCGTTATCTGAAACGTACGGAGTGTCGATGTAAACCATATCGTAATTTGGTGAGATGTCGAATGCGTCTTTGTTTAATACTTTATTTGCAAGCCCATTTGAGAATACGGCATTATTCGCCTCTTCCACAAAATTTTTAAAATGAACTGCGAAGGGTGTGTCCCAAGTTGTTTTGTTTCCAAATGAGCGAGAGACGTCTTGTGTCCTCAGGTAAAGGTTTTTACGATGAAATAAATTGTAAGGGCGTTTTATTATGCAGGATTGAAAAAGTGCGAACCATGCTATTGCCTGCTTGTAAGGATTCGTCATCAATGAGATATTCGTTGACATAACGTCAAGCCATCTGTTCTCATCGTCAGTGTAATATATGTCTTTAAAGGTTTTTTCAATAAAATCAGGATACAATATGTCTTTACGTTTGAAAAACAATGATCCTGTTTCAAAGTCGGTTAATGTTTCAGAATCATTTTCTATTAAGGCTTTTCCTATTATGGAATTGAAATGAAGAATATCATTGTACGTTGTCTGTTTTCCTTCTTGTTTCATTTTATACGCAAAGCATCCGGTGCCACCAAATGCATCCAAGACAGTGTTAAACGGGACATCTTTAATGCAGTTCCAAATCCAATCGACGAATTTTAATTTACTGCCTTGATATCTCGTTGAAGGGAACTTAGCGACAGTCTCCACATCATCAAATAGCGCTAATTGACTCATTTGATGTTCTTTAATGATTTAAATTGTGCCAAGTTGGAATATGGCGCTTTTGCCAACTCAGCTGCTTTTGCCATATCATTTGTCAAGTAAAACATCCAGTAATCGTCAAACACTTTTTCTCCCAATGAGCTGAATGGACCTTTGCCGTCAATTAACTCTTTGATGTCTGAAATAGAACCGATATTCTTGGTGTTGCCACTTCCCGGTTTGTCAGATGCTATCTTATATTTTTCTTGAACGAAAAAGGACACATTATTCACAACCGAAGAAATGCTTTTCAAATCTTCTAATCGGTATATCTTACCTTCGACAGGAATGTCTGCTGACCTAGAATAAATAATTCCAAGTACGTAATGTCCCACATAGTCATTGTATGGGTAAGATACGTTTTTCGAGCTTGTTCTATTTCTGAAATATCCTGTATATGCGCCCAATGTCATTCCATTAATGCTGTTCTCATTTTTACGGTAGGAACTTTTAATGTCAACAGCGAATTTGTTTCCGCTTTTGTCAATGAAAGTCATATCAGGGTAAAAATTTTGTTCCTCGCACCTTTCCCATTTATATCCGTTGTTTTCTGCAATTGAGCAAATGTGAGGAAAAATAAGAAGTTCCATTACTTTAGAAATGACTTTAGTGTCAATGGAAATTGTGTAAATGTTTTTTGCGACATCAATAAAGCCCTTGACAACCCAATCTCCATTTGATGTGGAGATAGAATCACTTAATTTAAGAGTCTCTTTGTCAAGGAAATCTTTGAAGGATTGTTTTAACTCTTCTTTTTTATTGTGAGTTGTGGCCATTTACTCGTTATAATTTTATGCAAGGTACAAATTTTCTGACAATTATAAAAAGATGAGGGCTGTTCACTTCTCTTGCTTCGTTTCCGAAAATCACTATATTCGTAGAAAAATGAAAATAGAATGGATTTCATTGAGGTCAGAAATAGTTTTATTGAGCCGGGTTGTTTGGACACCCATCAGATTGCCGCTCAGTATCCCGGTTCAACACTAATAACTTGACACGCAATAAAGGAAGAGATTTTTACGATGCGAGGTTCCTGCTTGGTCAGGGGGTTCCCGATTATGAATACTTGGCGGCAAAAAAGGGGATTCGTAATAAAGAGGAACTAAAAGTCGCATTAACTCAGATTGTCAATACGACCGATTTGAAAATGAGATACAAGGATTTCGAGCATTTGCTGTTTAACAAGGAAAATGCTGAGAAAGTGTTGCGTTTCGGAGATTTTGTGAAAGACTTTTAATTTTTATTATGATGAATAAATTTATCCTTTTGATGTTTTTCGCCGTTGTGGCGGCATCTAATGTGGTTTCGGCAAGTTCCGTCACGGATTCGGCCGCTGTTGCGAAAGTGGATTCTACGGCTCTCTCCGATGCTGATTGGCATTGGACGGATCTGGGAGACGGGGCTCATGCTGGTTGGGCTCAGATAAGGTTGTTCAACAGCGTGCAGACCATATCCATAGTCAAGTACCCGATAAGAAAGTTCAGGACATCGTTGAGTCACAATCCAGGACGGGAAGCGTCCGCAACTGACTCTCTTGCTTTAAGATGCGGAGCGAAAATGGCAATCAACGGAAGCTATTTCAATGTCAAGGCGCTGACACCGACCACTTTCTTTTCTTGCGGCCACAAGATCGTGGGGAAGACTTCTCCCAACGAACTCTTCAGAGTGAACGGGTTAATGGCGTTGAAAGGAAGAAACGGGCGCAAGATTGACATAATGTATTGCGACACTGCAAGATATGAGTTCTACAGCAAGCATTATTACTCAGCCATAGCCGCCGGACCTCTTCTTCTTAAGGACGGAGTGGTGCAGTCGTTTCGTCACGATAAGTCGTTCAATGACAAGAGGCATCCTCGCAGCGTGGTTGGTGTCACAGACAGGTCGCGCCATAATAAAGGCGGACAATTCTGTTATTTCATTGTGGTGGACGGCAGGTTTCCGGGTCAGGGGGAAGGAATGACAGTCAGAGAGCTTGCTTTGATGTCCCGCTATCTGGGTCTGAGTCACTCGCTTAATCTTGACGGCGGAGGTTCTTCCACTTTGTGGTCCGCGGACACCGGGGTGATCAACCATCCTTATGACAATCACCGTTTTGACCACGAAGGCTGCCGCGTTGTCCCGAACATTGTCTCCGCTACAGCCCGTTGACGATCCCGCGCTTTGAAATCCGGAGAAACGGAAACGGTTACGGAATAAAGTTCCGTAACCGTTTGATAATTAGTATTTTTTGTGCTTCGGACGGGACTTGAACCCGTACAGGCATTGCTGCCCAAGGGATTTTAAGTCCCTCGTGTCTACCAATTCCACCACCAAAGCTTGTGACTGCAAATATAGTCAGAAAATTCGTATCTTAGCAAAAATAAAATACCGCTTATGGACTTGAAGCTACAAAATAACCCTTATTATGCGGAGGCGATGAGCTATATCGACTCGCACGACCTCGCCAAAATGGAACCGGGAAGACATATAATTGACGGGGACAATCTCTTTTTTACCATAGTGGACAGCCAGATGAAAACCATTCAGCAGGCTCGCTATGAGGTTCATAATGACTACATTGACATCCAAGTGCCTCTCTCGAAAGAAGAGACTTTCGGCATCAAGCCGCGTGAGGAATGCAAAGATCCGGACGGAGATTTCAACTCTGTCAAGGACATACAATTCTTCAAAGACACAATCGACAAGACCATAACCGTAAAGGCCGGAGAGAGCGTTACCTTCGCCCCCGACACGGCCCACGCTCCGCTAATAGGAGAAGGCACCATTCGCAAAGCCATTTTCAAAGTGCGAGTGCCTCGTTAGCCAAGGTCTCATCCCACGACACCGAGGGTTGCGGCGCTGATGCGAGTCGCGGGCGAGACCAACGCGCGGATCACTTTGTGACAGGAGTTAATCGTGGCCCCCGTCGTGAACACGTCATCGACAATCAGAATGTGTCTGAAATGTCGGAGGCTCTCTGTCAGTTTCTCGTTGACGCAGAATGCGCCTGCGACATTCCGTTTTTTACCCTCAATGTCCAAAGTCGTTTGCGATTTCGTCCGTCGCACACGTTTCAAAGCGGACGGTAGCATTATCGCACCGAGCTGCGAAGCGATGGCTTTTCCGATCACCGCAGCCTGATTGTACCCTCTCTCCCAATGTCTGGACCAATGCAGAGGCACAGGCACCACACAATCCACGTCGCTGAACAAATTCGAATCCCGCAATTCCTTTCCAAGCAATCCTGAGAATAGTTTTCCGGTGTCCTCATCACCTTTGTACTTAAGGCTTTGCGTGATCTTTCTGAAATTGTCCCCATGCTTGTAGAAAAACAGAGAGGCGGCGTAAGAGTAAGGCTCGAAGGAAGATATGTCCCTTTGAATCATATCGTTGTATCTGTCCGCCATAGGGTTGTGCGCGTAACTCCAATTGTAGGTCAGCGGCAAATGTGCCATACAGTAGATACACAAATGCTTTTCCTTCATTCCGAGTCTTTTTCCGCACACGACGCATTCTCTGGGAAGCGCAAGGTCACTCAGCGCCACCGCTGCGTCCCTCAATAATTCCAATTTCATTTTTTTTAGCGTCCGGGATTTTTTTGTTCCGAATCAGGAACGCCCTGACGCTGAAATGTCGCAAAAAATTGGCGGAATGTCTTTAAGAAACGGAAAAACCCACATCTCCGATAAAAGAAATGTGGGTTTTTTAAAGAAATTTCTGTTTTTTAGCAGTTCATCGCGCCGCAGACGTGAATAACCTGTCCGCTCACATAAGAAGACAAGTCGCTCGCGAGGAACAAAGCCACTTTCGCAACCTCCTCAGGAGTGCCGCCGCGTCTAAGCGGAATAGTCTTGATCCATTCATCGCGAACAACATCAGGCAAAGCGTTTGTCATATCGGAAACGATGAAACCCGGGGCGATGCAATTGGCGCGAATACCTCTTGGGCCCATCTCTTTGGCGATAGATTTGGCGAGACCGATGAGACCCGCCTTTGATGCTGAGTAGTTGCACTGGCCTGCGTTGCCGGAAACACCAACAACGGAAGACATATTGATAATGCTGCCTCCTCTCTCTTTCGACATAACCGGCACTACGGCGTGGATGAAATTGAATGCGGATTTGAGATTCACGGCAATCACTGCGTCCCACTGTCCTTCTGACATTCTGAGCATAAGACCGTCCTTGGTGATTCCGGCATTGTTGACAAGAATGTCGATGTGTCCGAAATCCTTCATTATCTCGTCTACAGTCTTCTGGCTGTCCTCGAAACTTGCGGCATTTGAAGCATATCCTTTGCATTTGTGCCCGAAAGCCTCGATTTCCTTGATAGTCTCTTCGGCCGCTTCGTTGATCACAAGGTCAGTGAATGCGACATCAGCCCCTTCGGAAGCATATTTCAAAGCTATTGCTTTTCCTATTCCTTTGGCCGCGCCTGTGACGAGAGCGGTCTTTCCATCTAATAATCCCATAATCTTTGTAAGTTTTTATGATTGATTTCTCCTGCAAAAATATCCTTATTAATTCTGAAAGGCAAATTTTACGGGCGGATTTTGGCTAAACGGACATATTGGTGGCAGATTCGACTGTTTTAGGCGAACACCACATCCAGCGCCATCATCAGAGCGAACCCGATTGCGAATCCGATGGTGCAGAGATTGGAGTGAGGCTCCGCAGACCCTTCAGGAATAAGTTCCTCCACTACCACATATATCATCGCTCCCGCTGCGAAAGACAGAAGATAAGGCAGAATCGGAACCACGAGAGATGTCAGAAGTATCGTCACGAACGCTCCTATCGGCTCAACCACACCGCTCAGAAAACCAATTCCGAAAGACTTGGCCTTGCTGTTGCCCGCATTCCTCAAAGGCATTGAGATAATGGCCCCTTCCGGAAAATTCTGAATGGCTATTCCTATTGCAAGCGCGGCTGCTCCCGACATTGAGATTAGGGCGTTTTCGGCAAGCGCGCCTGCGAAAACAACGCCGACAGCCATACCTTCAGGGATATTGTGGAGCGTGACCGCGAAAGCGAGCATAGCCGTACGGGAGGCTTTGCTTCTTGGACCTTCCGGTGTGTCGCTGTCAATGTGCAGATGCGGGATTATTCTATCTATGATCAGGAGAAAGGCAATTCCCGCCATCATCCCGATTATGGCCGGTAACACGGCGGCCTTGCCCGTGCCCATGTTCATAGACGGAATCAGCAGCGACCACACCGATGCCGCGATCATAACTCCTGACGCAAATCCCAAAAGGGTCTTCTGAAGACGGTCAGGCAGGGATTTCTTCATCAGGAACACGCTTGCGGCGCCCAAAGTGGTGCCAAGCAGCGGTACAAGCATTATAACAAGAAAAGCATTGTTCATATCCGGAATTTTAATAATGATGCGAAGATAATGAATATTTTTAACGGACGGAATTGCTTATATTTGCATTTTATATAAGTGTACTGAAACATCTACTATTTATGTCAAGTGAAATATTGGATCCTCAATTGAAGGATAGCGGCGAGTTGAAAATCTCCTGGGTCAGGAGCCACATGCCGCTTCTGGCCGGCCTTGATGCCGAATTTAAACAAAGCAAACCGTTCGCAGGCAAGAAGATAGCTCTGTCTGTCCATCTTGAGGCCAAGACTGCCCATCTCTGCGAAGTGCTCGCTGACGGCGGTGCGGAAATGTTCGTGACCGGAAGCAATCCCCTTTCGACTCAAGATGATGTGGCCGCGGCTCTCGCCAGTGAAGGTCTGAACGTGTTCGCAAAACACGGAGCCACTGAAATGGAGTACACTGAGTGCATTAGAAAGGTGATAAGCGCAGGACCGGACATCATTATCGATGACGGAGGGGATTTGGTGAATATGATTCACACTGAGTTCAGACATCTGATTCCGAACGTAATCGGAGGATGTGAGGAAACCACGACAGGCATAATGCGTCTTGAGGCGATGAACAGAAGCGGAACACTTATGTTCCCGATGATGCTGGTCAACAATGCCGCCTGCAAGCATTTCTTTGACAATCGCTACGGAACAGGCCAGTCGGTCTGGGACGGCATCAACAGAACGACCAATCTTATAGTGGCAGGCAAAAACGTGGTAGTGGCGGGTTACGGCTGGTGCGGAAAAGGCGTGTCGATGAGAGCCAAGGGCTTGGGAGCTGATGTGATAGTTACGGAGATAGATCCGATAAAGGCTATGGAGGCCGTTATGGACGGGTTCAAGGTTATGAAGATGAGTCAGGCAGCCGGAATCGGGGACGTGTTCGTGACCGTGACGGGGTGCGACAATGTGATAGGTGTGGAGGATTTTCTGAAGATGAAAGAAGGGGCAATCTGCTGTAACGCAGGCCATTTCGATGTGGAAGTCAATGTGGCCGCCCTCAAAGATATAGCCCTTGACCACAAACCTGCGAGGAATAACATTGAGGGCTATAGGCTTTCCAACGGGCGCACGGTTTACGTTATAGCGGAAGGCCGTTTGGTGAATCTTGCTGCCGGAGACGGGCATCCGGCGGAAATTATGGATATGTCTTTCGCTATACAGGCCCTGAGTGCGAAATGGCTTGTGGATCATCGTGACAAGATTGTCAGAGAGAGCGGCAGGATGTTGAATGACATCCCGTCTGAGATAGACTCTGAAGTCGCTCTCAGAAAGCTCGCTGACTGGGGAGTGGAGATAGACACCCTGACAAAGGCTCAGAGCGATTATCTTTATGGTTCTGAAAATTAATAGTTTAGGTTAAATTTTATATGGCTGGTTTTTCAAAGTTCTCATGGACGAGACATATCTGGAATTTTAATTACAGAAGGAATGAATTCATAGGCAAACCTTGGTCTCAGGGCATTCTGCTGATGGTTTGCGTTGTCGTAGCTATGCTTCTCGCTAATCTTCCTTTCACAAGAGAGGTCTACAGAAATTTTCTGGACACGAGTCTGTGTCTGAATTTCGCCTCTCCGAATGGCGGGCACACTATTTTTCCGGCCGACATGACGGTGGAGAAATTCATCAACGACATCCTGATGGTGATTTTCTTCTTCTGTGTCGGGCTTGAAATCCGAAGAGAAGTGGCCTATGGAGAGCTTTCATCTCCAAAGAAGGCTCTGCTTCCGGTCATCGCCGCTTTCGGAGGAGTCGTAATGCCGGCCTTGATTTTCACTCTTGTCAATCACGGCACGGCTGTGTCAGGAGGTTGGGGGATACCCACGGCTACCGACATCGCTTTCGCGGTTGGGATATTGTCTATCTTGGGTGACAAGGTGCCGGTGTCCTTAAAAGTGTTCCTTACAGCGCTCGCTGTGGCGGATGACCTTGTGGCCATCCTGATTGTGGCCCTTTTCTACGGAGGCTCGATCAATTTTACTCTTCTTGCGATTGCGGTCTTGATCATCATTTTGACAATCATAATGAACAAATTGGGAGAAAAGCGAGTCTTCTTCTACGTTGTTCCGGCAATTGCGATCTGGACTTTGTTCTATTATTCCGGCATACATTCCACGATGTCAGGAGTGGTGATGGCGTTCATTATTCCGATGAAGCCTCGTTTCAGCACTGTCTTCTCGGCAAGGAGGAGAAGACATTACGAGGAAATCCTTAACAACGAGGAGCCGAAGAGGGAATCTATTTTCTTTCCTACCGAGAAGCAGCGCTTCGCCTTTCTTGGCCTGAGCAAGTTGTCAAAGAATTCTGTAGGAATGAGTTACAGAATGGAAAGGTCTTTGAACCCTTGGGTCAATTTCCTGATTATGCCTGTTTTCGCCTTAGCTAACGCGGGCGTGGAAATCACTGATCCTTCCAACTTCAACATATTCCGGTTTAGCGCTGATTACGGTAGCGTGGGGATGGGGATATTCTTCGGTCTGCTGCTGGGGAAGCCTCTCGGGATCACTCTGGCAAGCCTTATAGCCATAAAGTCGAAACTTTGCGATATGCCTGCCAAGTCTTCTTGGAAAATGTTGTTCGCAGTCGCTTGTCTCGGAGGAATAGGCTTCACTATGTCAATCTTCGTTGACACGCTTTCTTTCGGGGATCTGTCACCTGAACTCACCATGAAGTTCAGGGACGCCGGCAAGATTGCTGTTCTTATGGGTTCCATTACAGCCGGTCTGGCGGGCAGTCTTCTGATCAATCTTTTCCACGAAAAAAAGAAATCCCGGGCATCTAAAAACTCATAATGCTTTTGAAAAAGTTCAAGATTGGCATATTGCCGCGCGTGATTGCGGCCATTATTCTGGGAATTGTTTTCGGACAGTTCCTTCCGGAGGGATGGGTGCGGGTGTTCGCTACTTTCAACAGCGTGTTCAGCCAGTTCCTCGGTTTTATGATACCTCTGATAATAGTGGGTCTCGTCACTCCTGCCATTGCGGACATCGGCTCGGGAGCTGGAAAACTGCTGCTTGTCACGGTCCTGATTGCCTATCTCGACACGGTGTTTTCCGGATTGTTCTCTTACGGCATCGGCTCGTGGCTGTTTCCTTCAATGGTAGCATCCACCTCTGAAGGTTTCGAAATCGGCCGGACCGTAGCTACTCAACCGTATTTCAGTATATCCATTCCTCCCATCCTTGACGTGATGGCGGCTCTTGTCTTCTCGTTTATGGTCGGGCTGGGCGTGGCCTACGGCAAGGCGCCGAACTTGAAGAATTTTTTTGAGGAATTCAAGCAGATCATTTCCAAGACGATAAGTGTGGTCATAATTCCGCTTCTGCCGATTTACATTTTCGGCATATTTCTGGATATGACCGTCACAGGACAGGTGATGAGAATCCTTTCCGTTTTTGCCAAGATTATCTGCGTCATTTTCGCTCTTCACGTCTTAATCCTTGTGTATCAGTTCTGTGTGGCTGGTCTCTTTGCCAAGCGTAATCCCTTTAGGCTGCTTTGGAATATGCTTCCGGCTTATATGACCGCGCTCGGGACTTCTTCTTCGGCGGCTACCATTCCGGTGACGTTCAAACAGACTATCAAGAACGGGGTAAGCGAGGATATAGCCGGGTTTACGGTTCCCCTCTGCGCAACCATTCATATGTCAGGCTCCGCTATGAAGATTACGGCTTGTGCCTTAACTATATGTCTTTTGAACGGTTTGCCGCATTCTTTTCCTTTGTTTCTGAATTTCATCCTGATGCTTTCTGTGTGTATGGTGGCGGCCCCGGGTGTGCCGGGCGGTGCGATTATGGCGGCATTGGGTCCTCTTGCCGGTATTCTTGGCTTTGGGTCTGACGCTCAGGCTCTTATGATTGCGCTTTACATCGCAATGGACAGTTTCGGTACGGCTTGTAATGTGACAGGGGACGGGGCGATTGCTCTGATTATTAATAAATTTTTCCACAAAAAGGCCTGATTCTGCCGAATTGGAACATTTTTTTTGTATTTTTGAGGATGGCGGTGGCGTCTTGCCATCTGTCTGATCTCAAATAATGAAAGATTATGTTCGACAAAAGTGTTTATGTTAGCAGGCGCCGTACTCTTCTGAAGAAGATGTCAGAGGCGTTGCCGGAAGGAAAAAGAGGGATTGCGTTGTTTTTGGGGAATGCGGAAGCTCCGGCTCAGTACAAGGACAATTGTTATATTTTTCGCCAGGACAGCGTCTGGCTCTACTATTTCGGCATAGACAAACCTCTTTATGCCGCAATCATTGATTTGGATAACGGTAAAGAGACCATTTATGCGGACGATGTTGAGATCGGTGATATAATCTGGATGGGTCCTCAGCCGAGCGTGCGTTCCATTGCCGAGAGCTCGGGCGTGGACAATTCCGCATCTTACGGAGAGCTTGCGGCAGCAGTCGAGAAGGCCGTCGCCGGAGGCCGAACGGTTCATTTCGCTCCTCCTTCAAGATATTATAACACTATGATGCTCAGCCGTTTGCTTGGCAACAGAAAACCGTCTGAGGAATTAGTCAAGGCCATAATCTCAATGCGTCTTGTCAAGGAGCCTTGTGAGATTGAGGAATTGGACAAGGCCGGAGCCATCGGACAGGAGATGCACACCATAGGTCGCAAGAGTGTGAAACTCGGCATCGTTGAGCAGGAGATTGTCGGAAAAATGGAGGGGCTTACGCTCAGCAAGGGTTGGGGGGTCTCGTTTCCTACCATTCTCACTCAGCATGGGGAGACGCTCCACAACCATCTTCACGACAAGATCATCGAGCCGGGCAAACTGATGGTAATTGACGCGGGTGCGGAAAACAATATGCATTATGCTTCCGATTTCACGAGGACACTTCCGACGTCCGGGAAATTCACTCAGAAGCAGAGGGACATTTATTCGATTGTCTATGATTGCAATGAGTATGCTTTTTCTCTAACCAAACCTGGAGTTGCTTATCGTGACGTGCACATTGCGACTTGCAAGAAGATGCTTGAGGAGTTGCGCGCTCTTGACATTGTCAGAGGCAACATCAACAATATGGTTGAGATTGGCATAGCAGGGCTGTTTATGCCTCACGGTCTCGGACACAACATGGGGCTGGATGTTCACGATATGGAGGATCTCAATGAGAATCTTGTAGGTTACGATCCTGATCAGAAGCGTTCCGACCAACTTGGTCTCGGCAGTCTGAGGATGGCCAGAAGATTAGTTCCGGGCAACGTGATCACTGATGAGCCGGGTATATATTTCATTCCCGCACTCATAGACAAATGGAAGGCTGAGAAGAGGGATAGGGGGTTTGTCAATTACAACAGGCTTGAGACTTATCTCAATTTCGGAGGAATCCGTCTTGAGGATGATGTCCTCGTGACGGCGGACGGTGCCCGAAGAACCGGGCCGAATCGTCTTCCTATTGCTCCTGATGACGTTGAGGCCGCAATGTCGTAATTATTTCTTATGGACATATTCATTGCCATAATGGCCGTGCTGGCAGGTTTGATAGGGATTGTCGGGAGTGTGCTCCCGGCTCTCCCCGGGCCGCCTGTCAGTTGGATCGGGATTCTGCTTCTGTATTTTTGGGGAGGCACCAACGGGAACGGTGATCCGATGTCGTCGACCATTCTGCTTTCTCTTCTCGCGGTCACTATTGTGGTCACGGTTGTGGACTACATTGTCCCCATCTATTTCACCAGACTTTCCGGCGGCAGTAAATACGGGGCATGGGGCTGCACCATCGGCCTTGTCGCGGGACTGTTTCTCCCTCAGCCTGTGGGAATGATATTAGGAGGGTTCATCGGAGCCTTCATAGCTGAGCTGATTCTCGCTCAGAAAGACACGAAATCCTCCCTCAAGTCCGCTTTCGGCTCTTTCATAGGCTTCATTCTCGGCACCGGCCTCAAACTCGCCGCCTCCTTCGTGATGTTCTACTACATTATAGTATACGTTTAGCCGCCCAGTCGCCCACCTTTCCGGGCTTTCTTTTCCGTTCTCGGCCACCGTCTCTTGAAAAATTCTCCACCTCGGGTGTGTTCTATCTGTCAACCTTCCCAAGCCCTTTTGCCCGACAGCAGTCGGTAATTGGTTTTTGGACAAAGAGGGGGCGGCCACGCCTATAGGTATGCCTGAGGATAATCCTCGAAACGCCGGCAAATATTTCTGATGCCGATTACGTAGTCGGCTGTTCCCGGTCGTTCTTTAATAGAAGGCGTTAAATTGGTGAAGGCAATTAAATAAATATGGAAGAAAACGAAATCAGGCATAAACTTAAGG
>Ga0172377_10001942_pt1 | contig 21147 bp, 22 predicted proteins | sample Pumphouse3metaG_FD_119749 | JGI IMG/M metagenome (GOLD analysis project Ga0172377, IMG submission 119749) | Leachate microbial communities from a municipal landfill in Southern Ontario, Canada - Pumphouse #3 metaG | ecosystem: Engineered > Solid waste > Landfill > Unclassified | place: Canada...
GTGCATATGTCGATTTGCCCAGACAGATTGCTAAAACGTCGCGCGGAATTTTGAAAAACTCGACCGTTCGTGCCAATGCAAACGAGTTTGGCGGGACGATGCAGACATCGCCGACAAAATCGACGACATTCATGTCATCAAAATGTTTCGGATCAACGACCGTCGAATTGAGGTTGGTAAAAATTTTAAATTCGTTACTGACTCGAATGTCGTATCCATAGGAACTAAGACCGTAACTGACGACTCCTACACCCACCTGATCTTCGCAAAAAGGGGAGATCATCCCTTCTTTTAACGCCTTTTCCCGAATCCATCCGTCACTTTTTAGGCCCATCGCACTATCCGTTCTTAAAAATATTTGTGGTAGTATAGCACATCTATTACCCTACTTTTAGGAGCCTTTCCCCATGGATATGAAACAAATAAAAGCCCTTTTGCAAGAGTTTGATGCCAGTACTCTTTCAAAATTAAAAATTACTCAAGATACATTTTCAATCGAATTAGAAAAAAATATCGGTGTCGTGGCGGCCCCGGTTATGGCTGCTCCGGCAGTAGCAGTAGCGGCGGCGCCAGCAGCAGTTGCTGCTGCCACGGAATCGACTCCTTCCGCAGCTCCTGTTCTCACAGGCGATATGATTCTTTCACCGATGGTCGGGACGTTTTATGCTGCCCCTTCTCCGGATTCCGCTCCGTTTGTTAAGGTAGGGGATCGTGTTAAAAAAGGGCAAGTTATCGCAGTACTTGAAGCGATGAAAATTATGAACGAATTAGAAGCGGAATTTGACTGTAAAATCGTCAGCGTATTGGTTTCCGATGCTCAGGCTGTAGAATACGATATGCCACTTTTTGCCGTCGAGAAGCTTTAATCATGGCGGAGATCAAACGTATTTTAGTCGCGAATCGCGGCGAGATTGCGCTTCGTGCTATCCGTACTATCAAGGAGATGGGTAAAGAAGCGGTAGCTGTTTATTCAACGGCAGATAAAGATGCATCGTATCTCAAACTGGCGAATGCGGCGATTTGTATCGGAGGGGCACCGAGCTCCCAAAGTTATTTAAATATTCCTTCGATTATCGCGGCATGCGAAATCAGCGGATGCGACGCGGTATTTCCGGGATACGGATTTTTAAGTGAAAACCAACATTTTGTAGAAATCTGTACTCATCACGGGATCAAATTTATCGGACCGACGCCTGAGGTTATGGTTTTGATGTCGGATAAATCCAAGGCCAAAGATGTCATGATTGCGGCCGGTGTTCCTGTCGTTCCGGGTTCGGAAGGGGCGATTACCGATATCGCGGATGCCGCGAAACGGGCAAAAGAGGTCGGTTATCCGGTCATTTTGAAAGCAGCCGCCGGCGGCGGCGGTCGCGGTATGCGGGTTGTTGAAGATGAAAGTTATCTTGAGAACGCGTTTTTGGCAGCTGAAGCCGAAGCGATTACCGCATTTGGAGACGGAACGATTTACATGGAGAAATTCATTAAAAATCCGCGCCATATCGAGGTTCAGGTGATTGCAGACAGTCACGGCAATGTCCTTCATATCGGAGAACGCGATTGCTCGATGCAGCGTCGTCATCAAAAATTGATTGAAGAGTCGCCAGCCGTCGCCCTGACGCCCGAGATACGTGCAGAACTTCACGCATCGGCGGTTCGCGCTACCAAATATATCCAATACGAAGGTGCGGGGACGTTCGAATATCTCCTGGATGCCGATAAAAACTTTTATTTCATGGAGATGAATACCCGTCTTCAGGTCGAACACTGCGTTTCGGAGATGGTGAGCGGACTCGATTTGATCGAATTGATGATCCGTGTTGCGGAAGGGGAAGCGCTTCCGCCGCAAGAGAGTATTGTTCTTACCGGGCATTCGATCGAGTGTCGGATTACGGCGGAAGATCCGATTAAATTTTTACCGTGTCCGGGAAAAATCACACAATGGATCGCTCCGGGCGGACGCAACGTCCGTATCGATACCCATGCACATGCGGGTTATATTGTCCCGCCGACGTACGATTCGATGATCGGAAAATTGATCGTTTACGGCAAAGATCGTGACGAAGCAATTGCCCGTATGCACCGTGCGCTAAGCGAGTTTACGATTACAGGGATTAAAACAACGATTCCGTTCCATATGAAAATGATGAAAAATCCCGATTTTATCACGAATAATTTCGATACAAAATACCTCGAACATTACAACGGCTGAGTGCTGTTGTAATATATTTATACACCGATACACATAATAAAACTTTATCTTGCCTTTGAATAGGCAAAATGTGTCGCTTTCACACTTCTTCACCCCTTTATTTTGTATTTTTACGCTAATTTTACAGTTCAACAATACTATAATTGTTTATATTGTCTGTCAGTTCAATAAAATACAGAAGCGAGGTACGCATGAATAATCTCAGTATCGCACAAAAAGTACATATCCCCTTAATCGCATCGATTTTGATCGGTTTTGTCGTCGTCTTGATAAACTACCTCCTCTCAGTGAACCAAATTCGTGAAGACATTTACACGTCACAGTCGAAAGAGACCACAACGGTTTTTGAAGAAGCGATCGACGCGAAAAGCAGTGTCGGGATCACAAATGCCATCAGCATCTCAAAAAACAATGCCATTATTGAAGGGTTGCTTAGCGGCGATCGTGAAGGGACACTTCGGAATTTGAAGTCTCTTTCGAAAGAGTATAAAGAGAACACCAAATTCGGTAACATCAAGATTCATGTTCATGATCGGGATGTTCACAGTTTTATCCGGGTATGGAAACCTGAAAAATACGGTGATGATTTGAGCGGATTTCGTAAAACGATTCTTGCGGTCAAAGAGAGCCGAAAACCGTTGGTCGCGATTGAGATCGGCAATGCAGGGCTTGAATTGCGGGGGATTGCTCCGATCCTTTCAGGAGGCGAATATATCGGCTCGGTCGAGTTTATGCAGGGGTTGAACTCTGTCGTCAAAGATATGCGTAAAAATTTCGATTCGGAATTAATCATTGCTCTGGATAACCGCTATCTTGATACTGCAAAAGAGTTAAAAGATGCCCAAAAAATAGGGAAGAATTATACATTGGCCGTTAAAGCGGACGTTGTCGACAAAACATTTTTGAATGAATTGAACGGTGCCGATTTTAATCCGAAAAACGGTGCGTTTACTACGGATCATTATTATGTGACTCCGATAGCGATCAAAGACTATTCCGGAGAACAAGTCGGGTATGCGCTGTCGGCAAAAAAACTGGAAACGGTTGAAAATCTGATTAACCAATCGGAAGACTCATTGCTGCGTCAGGTCATTATTATGTCGGTGCTTGATGTCGTGATCCTCATTTTGCTTATCGTTATCGTACGACGTGCGGTTATTGATCCGATCGAGAATCTGGATGATATTGCAAAAGAGCTTGCTAGCGGAGACGCCGATTTGAGTAAACGGCTTAAGGTTTCGTCCAATGATGAGATCGGGAAAGCGGCGCAGAGTTTTAATATCTTTATCGAAAAAGTACAAAACATCGCACGAACGGTGGAACAGCGGGCTGAAGAAGCGATGAGGGCTCAGGCTCTTTCACAAGAGCAGATGCAAAAAAACGAAACCTCTTTGATTTTGGCGCATAGCATGATTCAAGGCTCAATCTCCAATGCCGGAAGTCTTCGAAGCTCGTTGGAGAGCAATATTAAAAATCTCCATGAGGTAAATGTGCTCAATCACGAGACCGGAAAAGTGGTTGACGATGTCAGCTCTCAAACCGATGAGATTATGGCAACCATGTCCAATATCACTGAAATGATCAACGATTCGCGTTCGAACTCCGAACAGCTCAATCATAATGTCAGCGAAATTTCCAATGTCATTACCCTGATTAAAGATATTTCGGACCAAACGAATTTATTGGCGTTGAATGCGGCGATCGAAGCGGCACGGGCAGGGGAACACGGACGCGGATTTGCCGTCGTTGCCGATGAAGTGCGCAAATTGGCGGAACGGACCCAAAAAGCGACGAGTGAAGTCGAAGCCAATATCAGTGTTCTTAAACAAAACTCTGTCGGAATGTTGGAAAATAGCGAACGGGTAGAAGAGTATGCGCTCGATTCGGCACAAAAACTGGATCAATTTAAAATCGTATTGGAACATCTGATCCAAAACGTCGAACGGATCAAAGAAGACAATCAGTCGATCAGCTATCAAATATTTACCAATATGGCAAAAATCGATCATATGATTTTCAAAAATAATGCGTATTCGGCAGGATTTGAAGGTAAAGTAAGCAGTGAATTCAGCGATCATCATTCGTGTGCTCTCGGACAATGGTATGAACACGGAGACGGAAAATCGGTCTTTGCGGCACACCCTTCGTATTCCAAACTTTTAGAGCCGCATAAACAGGTTCACGAAGCGGTGCGCAAAGCGATGCAGTTACTAAAAGAAGATCCGATTAAACATGCGAAAGCGATTGCACAGTGTTTTGAAGAGGCAGAGAAATCGAGTGTGGAATTGTTTTCGATCTTGAACGAGATGGTACAGTCGTAAAGACCGTACCGTTTTTGGAATTATTCGGGAAGACGAAGAACTTTGATATCGGCGCTGAGTCTGAGACGGGTAAAGTAATCGTTTAAGACTTGGTTCCGTTTCTCACCGACGATCATGTTGTCGATTTGAGGACGAACGGAATCGAGGTTTTCGGTAACGACATTTTGTTTGTCGCGCATGTAAAAACTCATAAAGCCGTTTTGACCGTTAGGGAGAATCGGTCCGAAGCTGCCGACAGGGATCTTATTCATAATTTGGGCGAGTTGAGGATTAATCGCACCGTAGGGGATATTCTCTTCTTTACTCTGAATGCTTTCGATATGGCGCATCGGATCGGTGATTTTGGCTTGCAGCGCTTCTTGAGAAGCAGCAAAGTAGGTAGTGACGTCAAAGCTCTCAGGACGGGTGAATTCATCGAGATGAAGCTGATAGTATTCGGCCTCTTCTTCGGCGCTCGGCTGTCCCATCTTGGAAAACGCGATCGAGTTATAGAGCTTTTGACCGGTAATACTTTCGGATACTTTAGCTTTGAGCCCTTTTTCATCCAAGCCGCGCACCGTTTGCATCGCATTGATGAATTGATCGACCGAGAGGTTGTTCTGTGCTGCCATCCGCTGGATCTCTTCATTGATTTCCGCGGAAGAGACGGTGATTTTTTTCTCTTGCGCTTCGAGCTGTTCCAGTTTTTTACGGATCAGCGTGTCGGCGCTTTGTTTAGCGCTCGTGCCGCTTTGTTTCATCTCTTCTTGGACTTCATACATGGTGATAGGGGTATTTTTGACTAATACGCTCACACCGCCTACGGGGGCACTCCATAAAAATGAGGCTAATAACGTTGAAAGTAATAACGGTCGCATAAACGCTCCTGATAGGTTAGAAGCTCATTTTACCCGCTTTTAACATAGCCTCAACTAAAATTGCGCAATTGTATCCAAAAGGAATTTTGATGGTAGTTACCAGATTCGCTCCGAGCCCGACCGGTTATCTTCATATCGGTGGTTTGCGTACGGCGTTATTGAGTTATCTGTGGGCGCGCCGTAACGGCGGTACATTTTTGCTTCGTATCGAAGATACCGATTTCAGCCGAAATGATGAAGCGGCGGCATTGGCCATTGTCGAGGCGTTTCAATGGGTCGGGTTGGAACACGACGGTGTGATCGAGTATCAATCGAACCGTTTGCCGATTTATCAGGAATATGCCCAAAAACTGCTCGATGCGGGGAAAGCGTATAAATGCTATATGTCCAAAGAAGAGCTTGAAGCGCTTCGCGAGGAACAAAGTGCACGCAAAGAGCGCCCGAAATATGACAACCGCTATCGTGATTTTGCCGGAACGCCACCGGAAGGGCGTGAAGCGGTTATCCGTATCAAAGCACCGCTAGAGGGGTCGATCACGGTACATGACGGGGTCAAAGGGGACGTCGTATTTAACGTCGCCGATATCTTGGATGATTTTATCATCGCCCGTGCCGACGGTACGCCGACGTATAACTTTGTCGTTGCCGTTGACGATGCGTTGATGGGTGTGACGGACGTTATCCGCGGAGATGACCACCTCTCTAATACACCGAAGCAGATCGTTGTATATGAAGCACTCGGTTTTCCGGTTCCCAAATTTTTCCATGTTCCGATGATTCACAATCACGAAGGGAAAAAGCTTTCCAAACGTGACGGAGCGACCGACGTTATGGCGTACAAAACCTTGGGATATACTCCTGAAGCACTGCTCAATTTTCTGGTCCGTCTGGGATGGAGTCACGGTGATCAGGAGATTTTTTCTTTGCAAGAGATGCTGGAGCTTTTCGATCCGAGCGACATTAACCGTTCCGCGTCGGTCTATAATGCCGAAAAACTCGATTGGCTCAACAGCCATTACATCAAAAATATGCCGAATGAAAAATTGTGTGAATTGTTAGAATTCTACGGTGTCATGCTGGTAAGCCACGACAAGCGTGAAATCTTGCTCGATGCGTTGAAAGAACGTTCGAAAACGTTGGTCGAAATGGCCAATCAGATCAATGAGATTTTAGTTCGTCCTGCCGGATTCGACGAAGCAGCCCTCAAAAAAGGGTATAAAGAAGAGAGCAAAGCGATTCTCCAAACGTTTGCCGAAGCTCTGAAAAACGGGGGCGAATTGCATTTGCCTACCGATTATCATCACGTGATGGAAGCGGTCGTAGCGCAGTTAGAGATCGGATTCGGAAAAATCGGTCAACCGCTTCGGATTGCGTTGATGGGAAAACTCTCCGGTCCCGGATTGGATACGGTGATGGCGATTATCGGAGTGGATGAGACATTGGCGCGTATCGACGCGCTTCTGGCGCATCAATAACGGATTTCTCGTAAAGAGGGGGTCAACCCTCTTTGTCTTGCCTCTTTTGCAAATTTTTTAAACCCTTTTTCCTCTTTAATCCCTACCTTATAACTGATATAGCGCAGATAATCGGTGATTTGTGTCGGCGTCATGGCACTTTTTCGGGAATTTTCCATCAGAATATAGTAAGGAATTTTGATTTTTGTCCGGACGAATGCACGGCTGAGACGACGGAGCTCCTCGCTGTGATGATGGGTGCACAAATGGGCAAAAACAAAAGGGAGACGGGTTCGCTCATGCCATACTCTTCCCAAATCGATATGCTCTTTGCCGCTGTAGTAATGGCGTAAAGCCTTGTCCCCGATCAATACCTCTCCGCGAACTCCCAAGACGCGGGCGAGAAGGTTGGAGGTCGCGGAATCGGCATCTTTTTTATCTTCGTCGCACGGCAATGCGATCACGCTGAGCACTTCGCGTTGGGCAACGATTCCGACACCGAATCGGAGACAGCTTTGGGCTGTAATACTGGAGATAAAAGCCGCATCGATGCGTCGAGCCGCGAATTCTCGGTTTAAGGAGGAGGGGACTCCTTTGTGATGGAGGAGACTTTGGTGGAAACGGCTTGTACGGGCGTAACGTTTGATAAAAACATGAAACGGCAGAAGATTGATAAAATCGATTTTTCCGAAAATCAAGGATGATCCCTCTTAGGTAAGTAGGGGGGTATTATACTAAATCCTCGGCTAACAAGGCTCTGTTAGTTCTCTTTTGCTATAATCGGCTCTATTAAAACTCAACTGAAATAGAGGAATTGTCATGGTGACAATCGAATTTTTAGGACCGATTCAAAAGGCTCCGCTGACGATGGAAGCTGCATCCTTGCGCGATGTTGCCGAAGCATTAAAAAACGATGAAGAGATGGGACAGTGGATCGAGAGCTGTGCGGTTGCACTGAATGATACTTTGGTCGCATCGCTGGATACGCCGCTGAAAGAGGGAGATCGCATCTCTCTTCTTCCTCCCGTGTGCGGAGGGTGAGCGTGTTGGAATTGTATGACGGGGCTTTGAATGTTCCGGAAATTTTGACCCGTTGGTATGCTCAAGAGGCGTCGAACAATTACGGTGCGTATATCCCGTTTGTCGGAACGGTACGCGAAGAGGACGGAATCGAAGGGTTGAGCTTCGATGTTTACGAACCTATCCTCACGTCATGGTTTGAAGCATGGGTCGCAAAAACGTCCCCGTCGGGGGCAACTTTGAAAATGGCTCATAGCCGCGGCGATGTATTGGTACACGAGTCGAGCTATATTGCGGCGGTATTTTCGCCGAAACGACGGGTGGCGCTGGAAACCATCGAGCGGTTCGTCGAAGATTTCAAAGCTTCGGCTCCGATTTGGAAATACGATCTCAAAGACGGCAAACGCGTGTATGCGCGTGATCGTTCGACTCCGATTGCCGGAGCCGGGATACTCGGAGGGATTTCGTGAGTATGATTTCATACGAGACCTCTCAAAATATGATCAGTCTTCTGCCGATGGGAAGTTTACGCGGCGAAAATGTCTTTTTGGGCAACGCCCTCGGGCGGATTCTGGCAGAGGATATCGTAGCACAGGAAGATTATCCGCTTCATCCCACTTCGTCGATGGACGGGTATGCGATCGTCCATAGCGATCTCGAAGAGTTTGAATCGTTCATCATCCACGGCGACAATCCTGCGGGAGCCGATGAGATCGGAAGCGTCATGAGCGGAGTGTGCATCAAGACCTTTACCGGTTCGTTGATGCCGGAAGGTTCCGATACCCTTGTCCCTATCGAAAACGTCCGCGTAGAAGGTGATGAAATCGTTATCGAAAAACCTGTTCCGAAAGGTTTCGCAGTACGTCCTGTCGGGGAGAGCTATCGTGAAGGGGAAGTGCTGATTTCGAAAGGAACTAAACTCGGTTTTGCGGAGATCGGCGTTTTAGCCGGGATCAACCGCGTGATGATTCGGGTGACACAGCCTCCGCGTGTGGCTATCATCGCCACGGGAAGCGAAGTTCTCGACATCGGTGAAAGTGCTCGCCATGAGGGGCAGATACGCAGTTCAAACAGCTACACGCTTCAGGCGTTGGTCGATTCATTGGGGGCTAAAAGCATCCAACTCGGGATCGTCGGCGATGATAAACATGCGATCATGGAGCGTTTTGAAGAGGCGATGCGTTCTGCCGATATTATCGTCAGTACCGGCGGCGTCAGCGTCGGTGATTACGATTTCGTGAAGCATATCGTCCCAAAACTCGGTGCAGACGTAATTTTCAAAGGGGTCAACATCAAGCCCGGTCAGCATGTGATGGTGGCGCAGCGGGGTGAAAAGTTCATCATCTCGTTGCCGGGATTTGCTTACTCGTCGACGGTAACGTTTATCCTTTATGCAGCACCTCTGATCGCGCGGATGATGGGGATGGAAAATCCGTATGAGCCGATTGAGGCGACGCTTAAAGTGCCGTTTGCAAAACGTTCTAACAAAAGCGAATTTACCGCCTGTAATCTTTCCTTCGAAGATGGACGTTATTGGGTCGATTTTGAGGGAAAGAAGAGTGGAAGCTCTGCTATTTTGACGAATCTTCTGGGAAATGCCGGTTTAATGATTTGCGGCGAAGAGGACGGAGATTTGGAAGCGGGGACATTGGTTAGAGTAATTAAACTCTAACCTTTAACTATTTTGGCTTTGATAGCCTCTTCTTCAATCAGTGACTTGCGGTATTTTACGACGGCGACGTTTTCCGTCTCATTGATATACCATTCTGCAATATGTTCGTGTTCCAGACCTGAAAGCTTTTCCTGATCCACGTCGTCCATCGGAAGATACAGATGGGAATAGCGGTGTGGATTTTGCATTTTAAATGTCCACAACAACCATAAAGTAGTCACTACGATTAATCCGATTGCCAAGGTCTCACGATTTGAATATTGCAGTGCGATCCCCGCGAGAGTTCCGCCGATAAAGGTCATGAAATAGGCAAAGCCGTTGGCAATTCCGAGTGCGGCCCCTTTTTGGTGTACTTTAGCAAATTTTGAGATCATCGACTGAACGAGCGGTTCCATCATATTAAACGCGATAAAAAAGCTGACAACACCCAGAATGAATTCCCATCCTTTTGTTGCAAAGCCCATGAGAGTAAAAGCTACGATAAACAAGACGATAGAGAGGAGAAAGATTTCACGGGGTTTATTGTGTTTTTCTCCGAATACCGCAGCAGGCCCCATCGCGACAAGCCCCATGAACATTGCCGGAAGATAGGCGTGCCACAGCTCTTTTTTGTCCCATAAAAAACCGTATTCGGGCTGAATTAAAAGGATAGGAATAATGACGAAAGCGACAGTCATCAGCCCTTTTTGCATTCCGTTGGTGACGATCATGCTCAGGAGATTTGGGTCTTTGAGAATATCGGCCGTAGTAGTGCTGGAGTGGTAGATATGATGAATCTTCGGAGGAGTCGGGACTTTGGTAAACAAGATCAGCATAGCCGCTATCGAAAGGAGACCCGTAATCCAGAAGAGTGATTGAACACCGAAATAGGCTCCGATGACCGGCCCGATTGCCATGGCCAATGCAAAACTGATCGCGATTGTCCCCCCCATCAATGCCATAGCATGTCCCCGTTTTTCTTCGGGAACGAGGTCGCTGATCATCGCGGGAATGACGGCCCCGATCGCACCTGCACCTTGTAAGAAACGCCCGATCATGAGCATGTAGATATCGCCGCTCACCGCACAGATGATTGAGCCGACCAGAAAAATTACCAGTCCGATCAATAGAGTCGGTTTGCGACCTATTTTGTCACTCATCGTGCCGAACGGGACTTGAAAAATCGCTTGAGTCAGGGCATAACCGCCGACAATAACCCCTACTAAGAGAGGAGTGGAACCTTCCATTCCCAATGCATACGTCGAGAGAATCGGAAGAACGAGAAAAAGACCGAAAAAGCGGAGCGATAAAATCGCAGAAAGTGGTAGGACGGTTTTAAACACACTATGACCTTGGGTTAGCTAAAATTTCTGCCATTATAATACAACGGCAGATGAAACATTTGATAAATGAAAATGGCTAAAGTCTGCTATAAGGATTGCCGCGTGAAAGTTGTTCTAGCCACTTCCAATAAAGGAAAAGTACGGGAAATTATCGAATTATTGCACGATCGGGAAGTCTTTCCTTATACGGATTTGATCGAGGGGTTCGAGATCGTCGAAGACGGAGCAACGTTCAAAGCCAACGCACTGATCAAAGCGCGCGCCGTCTTTTCGGCATTGGGCGATGATGATGCGATCGTGATCGCCGATGACAGCGGTATCAGCGTCGATGTGCTGGGAGGGGCTCCCGGGATATACAGCGCCCGCTACGGCGGAGAAGGCTCAAGCGATCGGGATAACCTCCTTAAACTCGTCGAAGCGTTAAAAGAGAAAGGGGTTGAAACATCGCCCGCCCATTACACGGCGGCGATTGCGGTGGTGTCCCGTGAGGGGGAAAGCTGTGTTCACGGATGGATGCATGGGGATGTGATTACCTCTCTTCGCGGCGAAAACGGGTTTGGATACGATCCGATTTTTATTCCGAGCGGATACGATCAAACATTGGGCGAATTGCCGAACGATGTGAAAAAAGGGCTTTCGCACCGTTCCAAAGCGTTGGAACTGGCGAAAATTTTGATCGATCAGATCAAGTTTTTACGCACTCATGCGGGAAGCGTTGCTACGAAATAGAAGAAGATGACGCCGACGATAATGCGGTAGATCGCAAACGGGACGAAGGTATGGCGGCTGACAAAGCCGACAAACAGTTTGACCGTCGCAAACGCAAATGCAAAGGCAGTCACAAACGCGACGGCAAGCATCGAATAATCATCCACTACCATCTCATGCCGATGTTTAAACAGATCGTAAGCCGTGGCGATGATCATCGTCGGAATCGCGAGAAGAAACGAAAATTCGGCGGCGCTTTTGCGTTTAAGCCCCAGGAAAAGCCCTCCGATGATGGTAGCACCTGAACGGCTGGTTCCAGGAACCATCGATACGCTTTGAAAAAGACCGATTAAAAAGGCCTCTTTATAGGTCAGCTGATCCAGCTCTTTGCCGTCGTCAATCCCTTTGTCGCGGCGAAAATATTCGACGGCCAGAAAAACGATCCCTCCGGCAATCAGCATAAAACTGACCGTTTCGACACCGAAGAGTGCTTTGATCTGTTTATAAAACAAAAATCCCAATGCTCCGGTAGGGAGAAATGCGACGGCAAGTTTGATCCAGAGGGTTTTGTCTCGGATCAAATCTTTGGCATACAAAAACAAGACTGCCAGAATGCTTCCAAGCTGAATAGCGACTTCAAACGCTTTATGGGCATTGGTCTGTTCCAGCCCCAAAAGCTGTGAGGCTAGAATGAGATGCCCCGTAGAAGAGACGGGTAAAAACTCGGTAACCCCTTCGAGGGCGCCCAAAATCAATGAATCAAACAGTGTCATTTGTACTCTTTTTTTAGCGCAATTGTAGCATAGCCTGCCCCCTTAAAGCTCTCCTAACCTCATATAGGGTAAAATGCGCGGATTTATGACACTTTCCATCAAGGAATTTTTTGATGCTACTTTTTACCCCAGGCCCTACCCCTGTACCGGAATCGGTACGTATCGCGATGGCAGGCGAGACATTGCACCACCGCACCCCTGAATTTGAAGCGATCTTTGAGCGGACTCGCACATTATTGTTTGAACTTTTCGGAATGGATGAAATTTTGATGCTGGCTTCATCCGGTACCGGTGCGATGGAAGGGGCGGTGATCAATCTGGCTCACTCTAAACTCCTCTCGATTAATTCGGGAAAATTCGGTGAGCGTTTCGGAAAAATTGCTCTAGCCCACGGGATTGCCAATGTTGAGATTAAGCATGAGTGGGACACTCCGGCAACGGTTGAAGAGGTTCAGGCGGCACTTCAGGCTAACCCCGATATCGATGCGATTGCGATTCAAATTTGTGAAAGTGCGGGCGGTCTCCGTCACAGTGCCGAAGCGATTGCGGTGGCGGTCAAAGCGCACAATCCTTCTATCATGGTCATTGCTGACGGTATCACGGCCGTCGGCGTCGAAAAAATCGACGTCAGCAATATCGATTGTCTGATTTCAGGGAGCCAAAAAGCACTGATGCTCCCTCCGGGGCTTGCATTGATGGGGCTTTCCAATGCGGCTGTCGAGAAAATCGGAAGCGGCAAAGGGTACTACTTTAATTTGGCGACAGAGATTAAAAATCAGCGTAAAAACACGACGGCATGGACGGCAGCAACAACGTTGATTATCGGTCTCGAGAGCATTTTGAACCGGATTAAAGCCGAAGGCGGATTAGAAAAACTGTACAGCGATACGGCACGTCGTGCCAAAGCGACCCGCGAAGCGCTTGTTGCCATCGGATTGAGTATTTATCCGACGGCACCTGCCGACTCCATGACGACGATCGGTGATGCACAGGCGAAGGAGATCCGTTCTTTGTTGAAAAAGGAGTTCGGTTCCAACGTTGCCGGAGGACAAGACCATATCAAAGATTCGATTTTCCGTATTAACCATATGGGACTGATTGCACCGTATGAAGCGGCATGGGTTATTAACGGTGTCGAGTTGGCGTTGGCTAAACTGGGTCGCCGTGCGTATGACGGAACGGCAAACCGCGTGTTTAACACCGTTTATTTTGGGCTTTAATCGTATGGTTTTTGAACACGAAATTCCGGAAGGCTCGAAGCTCTACTTTGCCGCGACAGCAAAAACGAAGCGTCTCATCGAGACCAAAGCGAGCGAATTGCTCAGTGAAGCCGGATTTGAAGAGATTTCGACTCCGCTGTTTTCGTACCATCAGCACCAAAGCGTCTGCGATCAGCGCGAACTGATCCGTGTCAATGACAGCGAAAACCATCCGATCAGTCTGCGCGCCGATTCGACGATCGATGTCGTTCGTATCGTCAACAAACGCCTCGGCGGCAACACGGAGCATAAAAAGTGGTTTTATGTCCAGCCGGTGTATCGCTATCCCGCAGAGGAGCAGTATCAAATCGGTGTCGAGATTATCGGAGAACCGAACCTTTCGGTTGCCTTGGAACAATCAACACGGATACTCAAAGCATTGGACGTATCTGCACTTCTCCAAATTTCCAATATCAATATTCCGCGTCTTCTCTCGGAGATGTTGAATATCGATTTGGATGATTTCCGCCATGTCAATATCGAGAAGTTTTTATCGCTGAAGATCGACTGGCTGACCCGTTTGGTCTATATGCAGCATGCCCATGAGATCGAGGGCGTCGTCGAAATCGTTCCCGAGGCTATCAAAAGGGAATTAATCAAGATAAAAGAGCTGTGTGATGGATTGGAACACCCCAATGTGGTGATTGCCCCGCTCTATTACGCTAAAATGCTCTATTATGACGAACTTTTTTTCCGAGTGATCGAAAAAAACGAGATGTACGCGATGGGCGGACGCTACAAGAGCGACGATACCGTTTCGGTCGGATTCGCGATCTATACCGATGCGTTGATTGACGCATTACATTCAACAAAATAGGAAGATTATGAAAGCAGATTTAATTGTCGGTATCCAGTGGGGAGACGAAGGAAAAGGGAAAATCGTTGATTTGCTCGCGCAAAAATACGATTGTGTCGCCCGTTATCAGGGGGGACACAATGCCGGACATACGATCGTCGTTGACGGTAAAACCCACGCTTTGCACTTGATCCCCTCAGGAATTTTGAACCCTAAAGCGATCAACATTATCGGTAACGGCGTAGTCGTTTCTCCTGAAGCGCTGATCAAATAGATGAAGCAGTTTGATAATTTGCTCGGACGCTTGTTTGTATCCGAATCGGCACATATGATTTTGACCTTCCACATTTTGATCGATCAGGCCAAAGAGAAGCTTCGCGGCGAAAAAGCGATCGGTACGACGGGGCGGGGAATCGGACCGGCTTACAGCGAAAAAATTGCACGTGCGGGATTCCGACTTGGCGAGCTTCGGGATGTTGAAGCATTGACCAACCGTGTCATCGAATATTTCGAACAAAACAAAGCGATTTTCGAAGCGTTGGAGATTGCCTTGCCGAGCCGTGAAGAATTGACGGCCGAATTAAACGGTTATGCCGAAAAACTGGTACCGTTTTTGGCCAACACGACCCAAATGGCTTGGAAACTGATGGATGAAGGGCAAAAAATCCTTCTCGAAGGGGCACAAGGGACGATGCTTGACATCGACCATGGAACCTATCCGTATGTGACTAGTTCATCAACAATCTCTGCGGGAGCATGTACTGGTCTGGGTGTCAATCCAAAAGATATCGGAAAAGTGACGGGAATCGTCAAAGCATACTGCACCCGTGTCGGAAACGGACCGTTCCCGACGGAAGACCACGGCGAAGTCGGCGAGCGTCTTCGTAAAGTGGGGCATGAATTCGGTACCTCTACGGGACGTCCCCGCCGATGCGGATGGTTTGACGCGGTAGCATGCCGTTACGCCAGTCGTTTAAACGGATGCGATGATCTATCGATCATGAAACTGGATGTATTGGACGGTTTCGATGAAATTCAAGTCTGCGTCGCCTATGAAGTGAACGGCGAAGTGATCGATTATTTCCCGCTTGATTTGGAAAACGTCAAACCGGTCTATAAAACGTTTCCGGGATGGGATAAAACGGAAGGGGTACGTCGTTTTGAAGATCTTCCGGTAACGGCGCAAGAGTATTTGCGTGCACTCGAAGAGTTGACACAAACGAAGATCGGGATGATCTCTACTTCTCCGGATCGAAACGATACGATTACATTAATAATCTCATGAAGGGGGCGATATGAGCAAGTCGCGTTACGAGCCTTTGGTTAAACTCAAAAAAAAGAGTTTAGACAGTGCCGAACGCGCTTTAATCGCCGCCAATAATGAACTCTCTTCTGCAACCGATAAACTTTCTCACGCCTACGAAACCCTCTCGATGATGCAACTGCCTACACGCGGATCAGTAGGTGAATTTACCCAAGCCGCTTCAATGATCCATGCGCAACATCTCAGTATCGAGCAATGTCAGCAGGCGTTATACTCCGCCGAACAAAAACAAAAGACAATGAGAGAGAGTTTTCAGAAGGCGATGGTTGAGTTTGAAAAGTTTAAATATTTGGAAGTTCAGGAGATGAACGCTAAGATTAAAGCGATCAAAAAACAAGAAGAAAAAATGCTGGATGAAATCGGCACTATGACTTTTAAAAGAGAGAGTATATGAGAATAGTATGGATGATGTTATGGATAACGGCAGAAATTTTCGCGGCGCAGAACACCAAGTCCTACGAATGTACAAAAATTTTCGAAGATCGTAAAAATGAACTGCTGGTTGAATTAAGCCGTATCGATGAGCAGCGCCAGTCTCTGGATGCTTTGAAAAAAGCGACCGAAGATCTTCTCCGCAAAAAAGAGGCGGCCGTTCAGGGCAAAGATACAAAAGTCGATCAAAAACTCTCCGAAATAAAAGATCGGGAAGCATCCATTAAAAAAATGCTGGATGAAAATAAAAAAGTTTTGGAGCAGATTAAGCAAATCAAATCGGATAAAGTGTCTCAAACGTTTGCGAAGATGAAGCCCTCCGCCTCGGCACAGATCCTTTCGCAGATGGAAGCATCCGACGCAGCCGATATCATGAGTACGTTAAACAGCAAAGTAGTCGGTCAGATTTTGGCGAAGATGGATCCGAAAAAAGGGTCTGAAATTACCGGGAAATTGCGGAGCGTTCCCGAGGCAGCAAAATAGGACACTTTATATCTCTAAGCGATTTGAGAGGTGTTTTAGAGTAAAATGCAAAAAATTTCACTCAGGGCTGGCAATGAAGGTTTCACTGACACACGTACCCCATATCGCGACACGTATCGCGGTTGATTTAAGCCGCAGCGGTTTGGTCACGATGACCAAAGGGCTTGAGAGTGCCGCAAAAGAGGCCGAAGAGGTTTTAAGCACCAATATCAAAAAAGAGATCGCATTGGAAGAGAAGGTCAAAGAGATCGTCAATGCGAACGAAGAACAGATCGATTTTTATCTTGCGGATGAGCGGCAATTATTCTTTATGATCAAAAAGAAATTGGCTCCCCAATACGGTGTAATTCTCTCGTATGAAGACCGTTATTCGGATATCGCCCACCAAATTCTCGATCTTTTGTACGAGGAAGATTTGATCCGTTACGATGTCAGTGAAAACCGTATCAAAAACATCATTTACGATGCGATTACCGGATCGATTGCCGATTCAACCGAAATCGAATCGGCAGTATTTCAAAAACTCAAAAGTTACAAACGCAATCTTATCCCGGGAACGGATGAATACGAGATCGTGTACGAAAAGCTTTATAAAGACGAATTGGTTAGACGGGGGATGGCATAATGTTACGAGACGCATGGATATATCTTGAAAACGGGACTTATTTAAGCGCTAAAAGTTTCGGTGCCGATACGACAGCTGTCGGTGAGATCGTTTTCAATACGTCGATGAGCGGTTATCAAGAGATCATTACCGACCCTTCGTATGCAGGTCAATTCGTGACGTTTACGATGCCTGAGATCGGTAATGTAGGGGTAAACGAAGAAGACATGGAAAGTGCACGTGCGCATTGTAAAGGTGTGATCGTTCGCCAATACCAGCCTCAACACTCTAATTTCCGTGCCGAAGAGGCGTTGCATACTTTTTTAGAAAAATACGGAATCATCGGAATTTGCGATATCGATACCCGATTTATTACCAAGATGCTCCGAACGCAAGGGGCGATGATGATGATCGCCTCGACCAAAGTATCCGATAAAGAAGAGCTGAAAAAATTGTTGGAAAACTCTCCTCGTATCGAAGAGGTCAATTACATCGAAGAGGTTAGTACTAAAGAGAAATATATTCATACCAACGGTGTTTACGATCCGTTCCATTTCCGCTATAACGACGCTCCGGCTCCCAAAGCGAAAATCGCTGCGATCGATTTCGGTGTCAAACGCAATATTCTAAACGAATTGACCGAAGCAGGCCTACAAGTCGAAGTTTTACCGAATACGTTTAGTGCGGATGAGCTGATAACACGCTTTGACGCTAAAGAGATCGACGGGGTATTTCTCTCAAACGGCCCAGGTGATCCCTTGGTACTGAAAAAAGAACAAGAAGAGATCAAAAAACTGATAGAGCGTAAAATTCCCCTCTTCGGCATCTGCTTGGGACATCAGCTTCTCAGCATCGCACACGGATACGATACCCACAAACTGAAATTCGGACATCACGGCGGAAATCATCCGGTGAAAAACGTCAAAACAGGGATGGTAGAGATTACGGCGCAAAATCATAATTATAATGTTCCCGAATCGGTTCGAGAAATTGCGGAAGTGACTCATATTAACCTTTTTGACGGTACTATCGAAGGACTTCGATATAACAGCGGTCACGTCTTTTCGGTTCAACACCATCCGGAATCGAGTCCGGGACCGAAAGAGAGCCGATATATTTTTACCGAGTTTTTACAACTTCTTAGTCGCTAAATCCTTATAAAAGGATTTGGCTTTTCTCTTGTGATGACGATAAATTTGCCTCTGAGTGTTACTTTTTTACCCCTAATCCTGTCAATAACCTTAAATTAATCGTTAAGTTTTCATATAGTGAAAAACATTTAATAATTTAAGATTCTTCAAATACTGCGATTGCTATCATTAGAGTGTCTAATAGCCTACTTTTGTTACAAAAGTGTTAAGGGCATCTTTGATTTCACATTTTTGCGAAGTCAGAGGTGCCCTAATAGGCTCTTATGCTTTGAATCTTTAAGGAGGTCGTAAATGGAGAATCGTCCATTGGAGTATGATTATACGGTTGCAAAGATGTTTATGCTTACAACTGTGTTACTCGGAATCGTCGGGATGCTTGTCGGCGTTATTTTGGCATGGGAAATGGCGTTTCCTGCTGTCAATACCATCGCAGGATCTGGATTGGCGGAATATACAAACTTCAGCCGTCTTCGTCCGTTGCATACTGATGCAGTAATTTTTGGATTTACCCTTAGCGGTATTTGGGCTACATGGTACTATGTCGGTCAACGTGTACTCAAAGTATCGATGGCAGAATCAAAATTTTTGATGTTTCTCGGTAAATTGCATTTTGCTCTCTACTTATTAGTAGTTGTTGCTGTTGTTGTCTCATTGTTGTTGGGTATCACAACTTCTAAAGAGTATGCAGAATTCGAATGGCCGATCGATATCGCAGTTGTTGTTGTATGGGTTATTTGGGGTATGTCGATTTTCGGTTTGATCGGTATTCGCCGTGAAAAATCATTGTACATCTCAATCTGGTATTACATCGCTACTTTCTTGGGTATTGCTATGTTGTATCTTTTCAACAATATGGAAATCCCAACGTATTTCGCATCTGGCGGAATCGGTGCATGGTATCACTCTGTTTCTATGTACTCCGGTACAAATGACGCGTTGGTACAATGGTGGTATGGACATAACGCGGTTGCGTTCGGGTTCACAGTACCTATCGTTGCGATGATCTACTACTTCCTTCCGAAAGAATCAGGACAAGCGGTTTATTCCTATAAATTGTCTCTTCTTGCGTTCTGGGGCTTGATGTTTGTTTATCTATGGGCGGGCGGACATCACTTGTTGTTCTCGACTGTACCAGACTGGATGCAAACTATGGGTTCTGTATTCTCTGTCGTATTGATTCTCCCATCATGGGGTTCTGCGATCAATATGCTTTTGACCATGAAGGGTGAATGGCAACAAGTTGCTTCTAGTCCGTTGATCAAATTCATGATCTTGGCGTCTACATTCTATATGTTCTCAACTCTTGAAGGTCCGATTCAAGCGATTAAATCGGTTAATGCTCTTGCGCACTTTACAGACTGGATCGTCGGTCACGTACATGACGGTGTTCTTGGTTGGGTTGCATTCATGATTATGGCTGCATTGTTCCATATGGCGCCACGTGTATTCAAACGCGAGATTTATTCTAAATCATTGATGAACACACAATTCTGGATTCAAACATTGGGTGTTGTTTTGTATTTCACTTCTATGTGGATTGCGGGTATTACGCAAGGTATGATGTGGCGTGCACACGATGAGTTCGGTAACCTAGCTTACTCATTCATCGATACGGTTGCCGTATTGCATCCATATTTCACTATTCGTGCGGTGGGCGGTACATTGTATCTCCTAGGAATGTTCTTGTTCGCTTACAATATGTACAAAACGATGACCAGCGGTCGTCGCGTTGAAGAATCAGAACTACAATCAGCATCGCCGATGGGCGCATAACAGAAGGGGGAAATATGTTTCACTGGTTAGAAAAACACCCGTTCTTTTTCGCGGTAGCGGTATTCGTTACCATCGCGTTTGCGGGACTTATTGAAATTTTGCCAAACTTTGCACAGGCTTCACAGCCGGTTGTCGGGACAAAACCGTATACAACGCTTGAATTGGCAGGCCGTCACGTTTACATCAAAAACAGCTGTAATGCGTGTCACTCACAATTGGTTCGTCCGTTTAAATCTGAAACTGACCGTTACGGTCACTACAGCTTGAGCGGTGAATATGCGTATGACCGCCCATTCCTTTGGGGTTCAAAACGTACCGGTCCGGATTTGATGCGTGTAGGTAACTACCGTACGACTGACTGGCATGAAAACCACATGAAAGATCCTGAAGCGGTTGTTCCAGGTTCAATCATGCCGGCATACCCATGGTTGTTCAAAAATACTGCAGACGTCGATACTGCGTATGCGGAACAAGTAACAGTCAATAAAGCGTTTGCGGTTCCTTATAACAAAGAGATCCCAATGGCAGACGGTTCAAAAGCGACTGTTAAATTGGCAGCGACTTTGGACGAAGCGAAAAGCGATGCTCTCGAAGAGGCAAAAGCTGTCGCGGCAGACATGAAAGATCAAGATGTTAAAGATGCGGTTGCAGCGGGTCAAATCCCTGAAATCGTAGCGTTGATCGCGTATCTTAACAGCTTAAAATAAGGATGTGAGCGTGGATATTGGTGAACTTCAAGCGTATGCTTACTTTGGATTTACGGCGTTTTTGGTGGTGGTATTGTACTCGTACATTTATCATCTCTACAGCGCACAGAAGAAGGGGACACGCGATTATGAAAAGTACGGCAATATCGCGCTGAATGACGAGATCACCGACCAACCGGTCGAAACGGTCTCGAAAAACGATGAGATAAAGTAGGAGGCATAAATGAATAAGACAGTACTTGCTGCTATCATAGTTGTAATTGCAATGCTTGGCTTCACTTA
>Ga0172377_10001943_pt1 | contig 21142 bp, 21 predicted proteins | sample Pumphouse3metaG_FD_119749 | JGI IMG/M metagenome (GOLD analysis project Ga0172377, IMG submission 119749) | Leachate microbial communities from a municipal landfill in Southern Ontario, Canada - Pumphouse #3 metaG | ecosystem: Engineered > Solid waste > Landfill > Unclassified | place: Canada...
TATCTTCTTGGTATGAATGTTTTCGATTTTCTGCAGCTCATGATAGACAAAATCTAGCTCTTCACGAATCTGTTGCGAAAACCATTTATCCAAGAAACTGTCGTTAGAGTCTTGCCTTAGCTTAATGTGATATTCTGTTACTAATTTTTGGAAAGTGCTGTTGAATTCCAGTTCTTTAGCTGCACCATAGCTTTTTTCGTCTATCTCATTGTGGTGCAAGCGATACTTGTACTCAGGAACAGGAAAGTTAATACTGTTGAACTTAGATAATTCGGATAGCAGTTTCTCTTCAAACTCCATGACATGAGAATCAGTTAAAAAACACCGCAATGCCATACTAATACGATTGATTTCCTTTTGTACATCTACCAAATCGTACTTCATAACCTTGCAACTGGAAATTAACACGTTGAATGCGGAGATATCAATCCCTATGGCATTTAACCCTAGTTCATTAGCCTGCACAAGAGTAGTCCCGCTCCCCGAAAACGGATCCAGAACAATGTCTCCCTGATGAAAGAAACTCTCAGTTTTGAATTTGTCTGTGTGACTATCCAGAAAGTACTCCACTAACTGAGGAATGAACTTCCCTTTGTATGGATGCAAGCGGTGTACATGCTTTGTGGTTTCTGCTTCCGTGTATTTTTCAAAAGAAAGCACCCAATTAAGATCTTGCCCAAGTTGCTCTCGCCAAGAACTCTCCCTGCTTTCGTTGTATGCGTTGTAATAGTTAAGCAAATCCCCTTTGGATATAAAAGTATTGCCATTTTCGCCGTATTTGCGGATCCTGCCATACTGGACAAGATAACTGATATTGGAAGTGGATACTTTCCTGCCAAGATGAGACGATGCCCATTTACTGGCTTCCTGTAAGTTTAAAAGGTCTGCTTTTTCGATCGCCATCGATATCTTTCCTCCATTAATATGAGATATCCCGTGTATGGTTTAAATCCTTAAGTTCATTCATTATATGTGCCTGATTTATGTCAACAAAAAGCTCTCCAGAGTGAGACACCAATCAAATACGTTAGGATTGACAAAAACAGGCTTTGTAAAATGCTGACTTTGCGTAATTAAAGCAGTAACAAAGAGACAAAGTGATGATGTAATGAAGTAACAAAATGTTGATAGATAAGGAGTTTTGTTGTGAAAACCCATAAAGATTTAGATGCTTGGAAAAATGGAATTGAACTTGTAGTACTTATTTATGGTCTAACCAAGAGTTTCCCTAAGGATGAGCTATACGGGTTAACTTCCCAAATGAGGCGTGCAGCAATATCCATCCCATCTAATATCGCAGAAGGTGCTGGAGAAATCACGATAAGGAATTCCTGCAGTTCCTTTATATTGCATTGGGTAGCCTTGCAGAGCTGGAAACGCAGCTTGTCATTACAGAACGGTTCAAATATATACCCGTCGTCCAGGAACTGGACATCCCGATTAACTTGATAAAACTAATTCGATCACAGGTATCGGGTTTGGTGAATTATGTTAGGAATAAGTGACAAAGTGACAAAGTGATAGAGTGAAGAAGTTGAGAAGTAATATGGTAATAATGTTATGAAGGCCTGCCAACACATTGTTACTTCATCACCTCGTCACTTTGTTACTTCATCACATTGTTACTTCATCACTTTGTTACTTCGTTACCTTACTAAACGCATAGAGGAATAATGAGAAAATACATAGTATCAATCGTAGGGCGTCCCAATGTAGGGAAATCGACCCTTTTTAACCGCTTATGCCGAAAGCGTATGGCGATAGTGGATTTTGAAGCCGGAATCACGCGCGACCGTAAATATGAAGACGTGGAATGGAACGGTAAGGTTTTTAAGCTGGTGGATACCGGCGGTATCATCTATGACAGCACCGAAACCATGGATAAGATGATTCAGCATCAGGCTATTCTGGCGATCGATGAATCCGATCTCATTATCTTTATGGTGGATGCCCAGACTGGAACGACGGATTTGGATAAAGCCATCGCCAAAATCCTTTTCCCTCATCGCAGTAAAGTGATGCTGGTGGCAAATAAGGCAGACAGTGAAAAGTTTGAATGGGAAGTGTATGATTTCCTTCAGCTTGGGTTCAACGATGCCTTCCCCATTTCCGCTTCGCATGGCAGAAACACCGGTAATTTCCTGGATGAATTGCTCTCCCTGATGCCCGATACGCAGGAAGCCTATGCAGAAGAAAAACCCAGCACCACACGGATAGCCGTGGTTGGTAAGCCCAATGTAGGAAAATCAAGCATCGTGAATCTGCTGCTTGGCGATGAAAAACAGATTGTTACCGATATCCCAGGCACCACCAGAGATTCCATCGATACCCCCTTCCGTTACCATGGCAAGGAGTATGTGTTGATTGACACTGCCGGACTGAGGCGTAAAACCAAGGTTAATTATGGGGTGGAGTACTTTTCTTCTATGCGTACTATCGATGCCGTGGATAGATGCGATATCGTAGTACTCGTACTTACTGCCGATGAAGAGCTTAGCACGCAGGATATCAAGATCGCCAGTTATGCAAACCGCAGGATGAAAGAAGTGATGGTGGTTTACAATAAATGGGATTTGGTGGACAAAAGCACCGGAACCACCATGGAATACACCAAAGAACTGCATTACCAGATGCCGTTCTTGCAATTTGCTCCTGTGCTGTTTATTTCCGCCAAAACCAGCCAGCGCATCAACAAGATTATGGAAACTGTGTTGGTAATAGAAGAAGAAAGCCAAAAGCGCATCCCTACTGGTGAATTGAACCGCTTTATGGAAACTGTGGTGGAACACCGTCCCCCCACTCACCCATCAGGTAAACATATCCGGATTTATTACCTTACTCAGGCAGCCGTGAAACCGCCTACTTTCATCTTTTTCTGCAATACCCCAAACCTGATAACGGAGAACTATCGTCGTTTCATCCACAACCAGATTAGAGAGATGTTCAAGTTTGAAGGGGTTAGCATCAGGCTAATCTTCAAGGGACGCAAGAAAGACGAAGATGACGAGGCTAACAAAAACGGCAGCCGCGAAGGCAAACTTAAAAAGAATGATGCTAAGAGAACCAGAAACAGAAGCTTCGGAGCTCATGACGGCACAACCAGCCCTTCCATGACCTACGAAGCTAAGAAAAAGGACAAGCATGAAGAGTAGTCTGTTCCCCTTTATCCTGCCGCTATTTGCCTATCTATTGGGCAGCGTCCCCTTTGGGTGGATTATCGCTAAAGTATTTTACCACAAGGATATCCGCAAGGGTGGAAGCGGTAATGTGGGTGCTACTAATGCACTGAGACTTTATGGCACCACCACGGGGGTAATAGTGCTGCTGCTGGATATGGGGAAAGGATTTCTCGCCACTCAACTGGCAATACACTTGATGCCAAGTGGAAGCCCTATCGTGGCTCTGTGTGCCTTGTTTGTAATCCTGGGGCATGTATTCCCGCTGTATTTAGGCTTTAAAGGTGGCAAAGGTGTTGCCACTGCGGGCGGTGCTTTCCTGGCTTTGGCTCCGATGAGTTCACTGTTTGCGTTGGGAGTATTTATCCTTATTACCGCCGTTAGCAGATACGTTTCCATGGGCAGCATCATAGCTGCAATAGTCTTTTTAATCCACAGTCTTTGGCAGATAAAGCTCGCTGAGAAGACAGATTATGCCTCTGTAGTGTTGATTGCTTTGGTGGTGCTGATGATTGTGATAAAACACATGGAGAATCTTGTGCGCCTCGTGAAAGGGACTGAACATAAGATAGTATTTACCAGAAAGGGTAAAGGATAATGTGCGGAATCATTGGAGTTTGCGGCGCTGAGTATGCTGCCCACATGGCAGCATTGGGGCTTTTTGCAGAACAACATCGTGGGCAGGAAAGCTGCGGAATGGCAGTAAGCGATGGTGCGGTAATTCGCTTACGCAAGAAAATGGGTTTGGTTAAAGACGTTTTTACTGATGACCGCCTGCAAGAGCTTCCCGGAAATATAGCAATCGGCCATGTCCGCTATCCCACCAAAGGAAGTGCCACTGAATTTAATACCCAGCCCCATTTGGTGGAAACCTTATATGGTCCCACTTATGCCTTAGCTTCAAACGGAGATTTGGTAAACTACAATGAAATTCGAAAACTCTTGGAAGCAGAAAAGGTTTATTTCAAAAGTGACAACGATGGAGAGCTGTTAGTCAAATACATAGCATATCGCATTATCCGCCATGGAGATGAAATCAGCGAAGCAATCCGACACTTGATGAAAGATGTTAAAGGGGCATATTCCTGTGTGCTCTGCAATCGCACCGAGCTTTATATGTTTCGTGATCCACACAGCATTCGCCCTATGGTTTGGGGTATCGCTCCCAGCGGTGCAGTTGTAGTAGCATCGGAGAGTTGCGCTTTAGATACTCTGGATGTGGTGAATCGCCATGAAGTACCGCCTGCTGGAATCATACGCATCAGCAGCGACCCTGACCATGTGGGAGCAAATCAAATCCTCGTTATCGAAAATGACCCCAATCTATACCGCAAGAATAGCAGTGAGAAACACTGTATTTTTGAGCATATATACTTTTCCCGTCCGGATAGCTATCACTTTGGCGAAGATGTTTACCGGGTGCGCGAAAACATCGGCGCAGCCATGGCAGCGAATGATGCAGGATTAAATCCGGATATCATTGTACCGGTGCCGGATTCATCCAATTTCATCGGAATCGGCTATGCCAATGCGAGTAAGGTTCCTATATCTTTGGGGCTAATCCGCAATCACTATGTGGGCAGAACATTTATCAAACCGGAACAGACGATTAGAGATGAAAGCGTGCGTCAGAAATTTAACGTGTTGCCGAATTTCTTTAAGGGAAAGAAGATAGTGCTGATAGACGATAGTATTGTCCGTGGCACCACCATCAGGAAAATTGTTAAGCTGATTAAAAACGCTGGCGCTACTGAAATCCACCTGCGTATTGGCAGTCCGCAAGTATGCCATTCCTGCTATTATGGCATTGATACCCCCGATGCCAAAGAACTTGTGGCAAATTGCCATAGCCTGGAAGAGATCCGCAGCAGAACTGGTGTAGATAGCTTGAAGCACCTCTCCATGGATGATTTACGGAAGTGTGTGCAAGAGCCGGATAATTACTGTTATGCTTGTTTTAATGGAGAATACCCATTAGGAGTGCCACATTGAAAAGCCAGACAATACCGAAGCTAAAAACCTGCTTGCAAGGGTTCTCTAAACGCCGGATCATGGTGATTGGTGATATTATGTTGGACGAATACCTATGGGGAAAAGTACAGAGAATTTCAGCAGAAGCACCGGTGCCCATAATTGAACTTAACCACGAAGAATACCGTTTGGGAGGCGCAGCAAATGTAGCTTTGAATCTTGCTGCACTGGGAGCTAAAGTAGATTTGGTGGGAGTTTGTGGTAAGGATAGCTATGCACAGACAGTTCTGTCTTTATTGAAGCAGCAGAACCTCTCTTCATCCGGCATCTTTGCAGACAGCAGCCGCCCTACTACCCTGAAAACGAGGATTGGAGCAGTAAGCCAGCAAATAGTTCGTCTCGATAGAGAGGATACTTCCGATATAGATGCCAGTTTAAAAGAATCAATTCTGGAATATGTTAAAAACGGACTTCAGCATTGTGACGCTATAGTTATCGAGGATTACGACAAAGGCTTGCTGAATAAGGACTCGGTGGAAAGCATTTTGCAACTGGCAGCACGCAAAAACATCCCTGTGGTGGTTGATCCGAAGAAAAAGAACTTTGGATTTTACCGAGGTGTGGAGATTTTTAAACCCAATTACCTGGAAACACAGAATTACATGGGTGAGCACTTTAGTGATCTAGATAGCTTCTTTGCAGCGGCTAAAGCAATGCAAAAAGACCTGCAATGCAAGCATCTTGTGGTTACATGTGGAAGCGAAGGAATGTATGTTTTCACTATGGGTAAAACCCCGCAACACCTGCCCAGCTTTGCGAAGGAAGTATTTGATGTGTCTGGTGCGGGAGATACGGTAATTAGTTCACTTTGCCTTGCTTATCTTGATTTAAAAGATATTATGACTGCCGCCTTAATCGCAAATCACGCTGCTGCCGTGGTGGTGGCAAAACACGGAACGGCTACAGTGAATTGCAAAGAAATATTGGATAGTTTTGATGGACAACAATAAGCTGGTTGCTTGGGATGCCATAGAAGCGCTTAGTAAAAGGCTGCATACTGAAGGAAAACGCATTGTATTTACCAATGGCTGTTTTGACATCCTGCATGCCGGGCATGTCCTCTATCTGCAAAGTGCCAAAGCATTGGGAGATATATTGATTGTGGGCTTGAACAGCGATGAATCAGTTTCACGCCTAAAAGGGAAAAGCCGCCCCATAGTAAACCAGGAAGAACGGGGCATTGTGCTATCAGGCTTAGAATCTATAGATTACCTCTGCGTTTTCAGCCAGGATACTCCCTTGCAACTTATTGAGCAGCTCAAACCTGATGTGTTGGTGAAAGGCGGAGATTGGCAAACTTCCCAGATATTGGGAGCAGATTTCGTGATGAGCTATGGAGGAGAAGTTCATAGCTTGGAGTTTGTTAAGGGTATCTCCAGCAGCAAAATCATTGAACGAATCTTGCAAAGAGGAGCCCATGACTGAAGAAGTGATTGAAGACAGTGGCTTGGTAACCGCTATAAATGGGAAAATAGCAACTGTCCAAATCGAGCGTGGAGCGGGATGTAAAAGCTGTAGTATGCATGGGTTTTGCATGAAGAATGTGCCCACCGAGTTTGATTTGGCTACCGAAATAGTTTTAGAGCCTGGAGACAGGGTTTTGTTGGATTTTTCACCTTCAGGAAGAATACTGGTTTCGTTGCTAATTTTTGGGTTACCTCTGGTATTTCTATTTGGGGGCTTTATCGTTGCTTCACAATGGATAAGTGAAATACTATCTATTTTGGTTGGTTTTTCTGCACTTGCCTTTAGCTTCTTATTGATACGAATAATAGATGGCAAGTTTGGCAAAAAACTGGATATCCGTATTGCGAGGAAATTATGAGAATTCGTTTAAATGAGATGGTCTTTTATGGCTATCATGGCGTTCATGCTGAAGAGCGCAAGCTTGGGCAAAGGTTCATCGTTAGCATTACCCTATATACAGATAACGATTTAGATAAAGACATCAGGAATCTGGAAGATACGGTTGATTACACAAAAGTGTATGACGAAGTGAAAGAGATCATGGAAACAAATCAGTTTCAACTGCTGGAAAGCTGTGCCAATACCGTAGCAGATAAATTGATGGCAGATTTTCCTCTGGTGCAAAGACTTAAGATATGCATTCAAAAACCCTCGGTGCCAATCCAGGGAAGCTTGAAATCCGTAGAAGTAGAGCTTCGGCGCAAACGCGGATGATTTACCACCTTTGTTTGGGAGCAAACATGAACGAGCCAGAGCAGCAGATTAGCACGGCTATTAGTGCCATTGAAGCAGAGCAGGAGATAAGTGTCTTGCGCAAAAGCAGCCTCATAAAAAGTGCGCCTTACGGCAAAACTGACCAAGCTGATTTTTACAACCAAGTTATAGAAATAGACAGCTCTCTCATCCCTCAGTTACTGCTGGAAAAGCTACTGGCTATCGAAACTAAGCTGGGACGCATCCGCATGGAGAAATGGGGAGAGCGCATAATAGATATCGATATTCTATTGGCAGAAGACCTCATCTATCAATCCGATGGCAAGAGCAAAGATGACGATTTACATGAATTAACAATTCCACATCCTGATTTTCACAATCGTGAGTTTGCCTTAAGGCTGCTAACAGAATTGATACCGGATTATATTCACCCCATCCAGCATAAAAGTATTAGCGAATTATACGATCTCTTAATAAACAGTGGAGGAACACAATGAGTTCTCTTGCAGCGATAATCCTTGCTGCCGGAAAAGGCACTCGGATGAAATCTGAACGTGCCAAAGTTACATTCCCAGTAGCAGATAAGCCTATGGTTCAGCGAGTGGTGGACACAGCCCTGGCAATGAAATGTGAACGTATTTGCATCGTGGTTGGTTATTTGAAAGAAACAGTTATCTCTTGTCTGGAAGAGAACGACCGCCTGGAGTTTATTGAACAGAAAGAGCAATTGGGAACGGGTCATGCAGTATCAATCACCGCATCTTTGTTCAAGAATCCCGAACAGGATATTCTCATCTTATGCGGAGATGTACCCCTACTTACACCCCAAACGGTTAATCGAATATATCAGGAACATCTGGCTACTAAAGCTGCGTGTACCGTGCTGACTGCTTTCTTAGATGATCCCGGTAAATATGGAAGAATGCTAAGAGATAAAGACGGGAAACTTTGCGGAATCATAGAGTATAAAGATGCTTCTGAAGAGCAGCGTCAGATTAAAGAATGGAACACGGGGATATACTGTTTCAAGGCTAAGGATATGTTTGAGGCACTAAGTAACACTTCCAACAAAAACCAACAAGGTGAGTTCTATTTAACTGATACCGTTGAGATTCTGTACAAAGCCGGTAAAACTGTTAGTTCCGTTATTCTGGATAACTTGATGGAAGTATCTGGCGTAAATTCTCAGGAACAGCTATCAGAACTTGAAGACATCTATGTGGACAATATCCGCAAGAAATGGCTGAACAGTGGGGTGGTAATTCATAATCCCAACACTGTATATATTGGTGATGATGTGCTGATCGAAGCAGATGTAGAAATTCACCAGAATACTTACCTGAAAGGAAAGTGCAGCTTGGAAAAAGGCTGTGTGATTGGACCCAATTGTTATTTGGAACATAGTACCGTATGTAACGATACTATTTTACAAGGACATAACATCTTGGTAAATGCCATCATACATGAGCACGAGATTCTGGAATTTGCTGCGCATGTGATAGAAGAAACACCCTATGAGTAAACCAGAAGACCCTCGCTATCTCTATTCTCCCTGGAGGATGGATTACATTCTGGGGGAAAAAGCCGAGGATTGTGTGATGTGTAGATATCAACAATTGGGTAACGACGAGGAAAACCTGATCCTGTACAGGGCAAAGCATTGCTATGTAATGATGAACCGCTATCCCTACAACAATGGTCATCTGATGATTGTTCCCTATATTCACAAGAGTTGCCTTAGCGATCTGGACAGCGAAACTTGGCTGGAGATGTGCGAGACTATCCGCACCACAGAGATAATACTAATGGCTTCCTATCACTGTGATGGCATCAATATCGGGCTGAATCTTGGCTGTGCCGCTGGCGCAGGTATTGCAGAGCATCTTCATGTACATTTAGTTCCACGCTGGCTGGGTGATAGCAATTTTATGACGGTCGTCTGTGGGGAAAGAGTTATTCCGGAATATTTCGAAACTGCGTATGCCCGATTAAAACAAGAGTTCGCCAAACTGCCCAATAACAAGGAGTAAGGTATTTGGATTTGACAAACAACGAGCCTCCAGAGAATGTAGCACCGAAGTGGAAGATTTGGCTTCCCATTTGCTTGGGAGTACTGATTATCGTTGTTGCAGCAGTATTTTACTTCAACAGGCAGCATGGCGATAAATCCCCAGCGGAATATGGAGAAGATAAGCTTCCCGCTATAAAAGTTGTGGTTACCAATGGCTGCGGTTTTGAGCAACTGGCCTCAGAATTTGCGGCAGCATTGACGGGGAAGAATATTGAAGTGGTTAGCCTTGGAGATACATCCAAACCTATCTATGATAAATCTATCATCGTAGTACGAAAAGGTGATATGCAGGATTTAAAGAGGTTGCAGAAAATGACTGGTATCCAACGCTGGACTAGTGCAGTTAACGAATACTATAATGCCGATTTTGAGATTATCGTCGGCAGTGATTATGAGGAGTTTATTAGTGAATAAGATGGAAGAGATATTGGAAGACAATGTCAAACTGCAAGCCATTATTAACTGGCTAACCGACAAAAAAGCAGAAAACATCCGCATCTATGATGTGCAGAATAAAACTGATTATACAGATATTATCGTGGTTTGTGAAGGTAGTGCCGATGTGCATAATAAGGCTATCGCCAATCATTTGATTGATATGGCTAAAGAACAGCACCTGAATGTGCTTAGCAAAGAAGGTATCGATTATGGACAGTGGATACTAATAGACATTGGCGATATGATTGTCCATATTTTCCTGCCCCAAACACGTGAGTATTACAAGATAGACGACTTTTTTAGTAAAGTAAAGAATCGCATTCCCGGAGAAGAAATCCAATGATCAAAGAAATCCTGCATAGTCATATAACTGAGGTGATGGACGCTCTGCAGTTTAGCCACGAAAAGGAGTTTATCGTTGAGATTCCCAATAACAATGAATTTGGGGATTACTCCAGCAATGTTGCCCTGATCTTAGGCAAGGAAAACAAACTTGCTCCCAAGTTGTTAGCCGAAAAGCTGATCAAGGAACTAAAGAAGAACAAAGCCTACAAGAAGCTGGAAATTGCCGGCCCTGGCTTTATAAACTTCTATTTAGCTCCCAGCTTATACCAAGCGGCGTTCTGGGAAATATATAAGTTAGAAGATTATGGTCGCAGCGATTACGGCAAGCAGGAAAAAGTGCTACTGGAGTTTGTAAGTGCAAATCCAACCGGACCTTTGAATATCGTTAGTGCCCGCGCTGCCGCTTTTGGAGATACTCTATACCGGATTATGAGCCATACCGGATACAATCCTGCCCGTGAGTTTTATATTAACGATGCCGGCAATCAAGTGGATATTTTAGCTGAATCCTTAGAGCTGCGTTTGCGCGAACTGCACGGAGAAAAGATTGGTGATTTCCCCTATGAAGCTTATCACGGAGAGTACGTTAAACATCTTGCCCAAAGGTTGAATGCGCTGGAAGGAAGCAGGGTATTTATGCTTACCGAGAAAGACCGCATGGATCACCTAAAGGAATTTGCCCTCTCGGAACTATTGGAAATGCAGCGTAGCAGTCTGGAGAAATTCGGGGTTACTTTTGAAGGCTGGGTATCGGAAAAGACACTGCGCATGGAAGGCGTTGTAGAAGAAGTTCTTTCATACCTTACCGAAGCAGAATGCACTTACGAAAAAGAAGACGCAATATGGTTTTGCTCCACTAAATATGGAGACGATAAAGACCGTGTTTTGATGAAATCAGATGGTTCCATCACTTATTTTGTGCCCGATTTGGCTTATCACCTCACTAAGATCCAGCGTGGTTATACCAAGCTGATCGATGTCTTTGGGCCAGACCACCACGGCTATGTTCCCCGCATCAGGGCTGCTTTCCGCGCCTTGAATTACGATGATACGATGCTGGAATTCATTTTCCTGCAACAGGTGAACCTTTTCGAAAGCGGCGAACGCGTAAAAATGAGTAAACGTGCCGGCAAGATAGTAACCATGGACGAGCTTATTAGTGTAGTTGGCAAAGATGCTGCCCGCTATTTCTTTATTGCCCGCAAGGCAAATGCCCACCTGAATTTTGATTTGGAACTGGCCATGAAACAGAATAATGAGAATCCTGTGTATTATTGCCAATACGCCTTCGCACGTATTTGCAGCATGATAAAGAAAGCCCGTAAGGAAAAGATCTATCCCAAGCATTTCAAGAAGGATATGATCGCCAAACTTACCAAGCCTGAAGAGCTGGCGATTATCCAGAAACTGGCCGATTTACCAGAATTATTAATCCTCATCTCAATACACAGAGAACCTCACCGTTTAGCTACTTACCTTGAAGATCTTTCAGGGATGCTGCATCGCTATTATGCCCGTTACCAGATTGTCAGCTTAAAAAACACCGATCTTACCCATTCTCGGTTGATGCTGATTTATACGGTTAAACATGTAATGAGTATTTGCTTCGACCTTATGGGGATATCTGCTCCAGAAAAGATGTAGAGACAAATGGAACCAAGGCTGCGTGCCACTTGCGAAGACGATTTCGAGGCTTTTTATGTTATCGAACAAAAGGCATTCCCCCATCCCTGGCCGATGGATGCCTTCACGGATTTTCTGTTGCCTTGGTCTTGGACGCTGCTTTACAATGACCAAATAGTTGGCTATATCTTCTATCACGGCGTGGAGGATGAAATGGTGATAATCAACTTTGCTGTCGATCCCCAATATCATGGACGTGGTTGGGGAGAATTTTTACTTAAGGAAAGCTTGCAAATTATGCATGATAATGGAGTAACCCGTTTCTTTCTGGATGTCAGGCCTTCTAACCAAGCAGCCAGAGGATTATACGAAAAGTATGGTTTTACTAGCATTGCAATTCGCAAGAACTACTACGACCACCCGGAAGAAGATGCTATCGTTATGGGGAAGATTTACACATGACTTATGAACACGATTTCTTAGTTATTGGTAGTGGCATTGCAGGGCTGATCTATGCTCTGCAGGTGTCCCGCATGGGCACTGTTGCAGTGGTAAGCAAAAGCGGATTATTCGATTGTAATACGGATCATGCTCAGGGTGGTATCGCTGCTGCTATAGACGTTAAAGATTCCTTCGCAGAACATATTGAGGACACCTTTCAAGCCGGTGCGGAATTGGGCAAACGCCAAGTTATCCGACAAATAATTGAAGCCGGGCCTGAGCTTATCCAGTATCTGATAGATTTGGGCACGGATTTTACCCGGATGGATGAAAGCTATGATACCAGCCTGGAAAACCTCTCTCTTACCATGGAAGGTGGACATACCCGCCGTAGAGTAGCCTATGCTGCCGATTCTACTGGACATCAGATCATGGAAGCCTTAATTGCACAATGCAAAGCCAATACTAAGATAGACATCTTTGAAAACCGTATTGCCATCGATCTCATCACTCAACATCATGTAGTACAGGATGAAGGTTTTATCCCGGGTATCTCCTGTTGGGGTGCTTACGTCTTGGATACAGAAAACAATCGGGTAGATATCTTCCGCTCCAAAAAGACGATGATGGCAACCGGCGGAGCTTCCCAAATATATGCACATAATACCAATCCCAGTGTTGCTACAGGTGATGGTATGGCAATGGCAAGGCTTGCCGGAGCTCGGCTTGCCAACATGGAATTTGTTCAGTTTCATCCCACTGCGTTCTGGAGTCCCGATGGCGATACTTTCCTTATCAGTGAAGCGGTACGAGGCGAAGGCGGCATTCTGCGTTTATTGGATGGTTATGCATTTATGGAGGATTACCACCCCAAGGGCAATCTTGCCCCCCGCGATGTGGTTTCCCGTGCTATTGATGCAGAGCTGAAGAAACGAGGCGAGAAATATTGCTATCTGGATGCCACAGGCATTCCTGCAGCTAAACTGCACAGGCATTTCCCTTTCATAGATAGCAAGCTAAAGAGCAAGGGCATCGATTTTACCAAAGACCCCATTCCTGTGGCACCTGCTGCTCACTATTTTTGCGGTGGAGTACTTTCCACAATCGATGGAGCAACGGATATCCGCAATCTCTTTGTGGCGGGAGAAGTAGCTTGTTGCGGGTTACATGGAGCCAACCGCTTAGCCTCCAACTCGTTATTAGAAGCACTGGTAGTGGCGTATAAAGCTGCCAATCATCCTTCTAACATGGATGCAGTTGATTTTCCAGTTATCCCACAGTGGCATCTGATGGACGAATTTAACGAAAACGAATGGGTTATAATCAGCCACAACCGCGAAATAATCGGTACTATCATGCAGGGCTATGCAGGCATTAGACGCAGCCGCCGCTTACTTAAATATGCCAATTCCCGTCTTGAGAATATTTACAATGAGATTAACAATTTTTACCAGCACAATGCCGTTAGGAAGGAAGTGGTGGAAACGCGTAATATGGCAGTTATCGCCATTGCAGTTGTCCGCAGTGCTTTGATGCGCAAAGAAAGCAGGGGCGCGCATTTCTTGATTGATCACCCCGAAAGAAACGACCTGCAGTATAAACATGATACCATTATCTAGTGAAAAAGTGGAAAGGTGGAAGAGTGAAACACACTGATAGCTCGATTGGGACAAGTTCGCTAATAGTAAAGCTAATTCGCTGTCGTTTAAGTGTGTGTTGCACCCTTCCACTTTTCCACACTTTCACTTTAGCAGGATTGGAATCCTGCTCTACACCATTCCACACTTTCACTTTAGCAGGATTGGAATCCTGCTCTACACCATTCCACACTTTCACTTTAACAGGATTGGAATCCTGCTCTACACCATTCCACACTTTCACTTTAGCAGGATTGGAATCCTGCTCTACACCATTCCACACTTTCACTTTAGCAGGATTGGAATCCTGCTCTACACCCTTTCACTTCTCAACGACATCTCACCCAAAAATAGGAAACTAAATTATGAAAGGCATCTTTATAACCTTTGAAGGCATTGAAGGCAGCGGAAAGAGCACACAAGTGCGCCTGCTTGTTGATGCTTTACATAAGCTAAATCTCCCCTATCTTACCACGCGCGAGCCAGGTGGTACGGTTATTTCGGAAGCCATCCGCTCCATTCTACTAAATCCCCAGTTTCAGGAAATGAAGCCCGAAACCGAACTGCTGCTATATTGCGCCAGTCGCTCTCAACACACCGGAGAGCTTATCCTTCCCGCTTTACAGGCAGGTAAAATTGTAATCTGTGACCGTTATTTCGATTCCACCTACGCCTATCAAGGCGCAGCACGTGATCTTGACGAAAACCTCATCGACACCTTAACTTCTTTTGCCACCTATGGCCGTATTCCGGATATCACGTTTCTGATAGATTTACCGGTTTCAGTTGGTTTAGGCAGGATTCAAGACCGTCAATTAGACCGTTTGGAACTAGAAAATACCGCTTTCCACGAAAGAGTGCGTAAACAGTTTTTATCTATTGCCAATAAATGCCCTTCCAGATATTATGTCCTCAATGGTTTGGAAGAACCCGAGGCAATACACAATAACATTATCTCTGCCCTGCAACCTCTTATAGGAGAATGAAATGATTAGACCGAAACAGAAACTTGCCCTATTGTCCATTATCAGTATTTGGGTACTTGGTACCCTGCTGTTAACCGTGGCTACAAAATCTTATGCCCAAAATCAGCCCCAAAGCACTAACCTATATTCGCAGATCCAGCTTTTCAGCGAAGTTCTGCAAAAGCTGAAGCAGAATTATGTAACCGACCTCTCTGATGAAGAGCTTATCAAAGCAGCTATCGTTGGGATGCTCGGTTCCACAGATCCGCATACCACATACTTCACCGCTTCTGAATTTAAAGATTTTACTACCAGTACCAAGGGCGCTTTTGGTGGCTTGGGTATTCAAATAGACAAGATTGGCGATTATATAACCGTGGTTTCTCCTATCGAAGGTACTCCTGCATACCGTATGGGCATTACTGCCGGCGATAAAATAGTGAAAGTAGATGGTGAATCTGTGGTCGGAGTCACCACCGATGAATCTATCAAACGTATGCGCGGAGAGGTTGGTACTTCAGTAGAAATCACCATCAGCCGTCCCGGGTTAGCACAACCACTGATTTTCAATATCGTCCGTGAGACTATCCAAATAAAAAGCGTACCTTATAGCTTCAAGCTGGATAACGGTACAGGTTATATCAGGATTACTCAGTTTAGCGAAAATACCATTACGGAGCTGCGTACCGCCCTAAAAGCCCTTGAAGACCAAGGCATCACCGGTTTAATTATAGACCTGCGTTACAATCCCGGTGGCTTGTTGGATCAGGCGGTGGATACGGTAAACGAATTCATCGGCCAGAACAGACTGGTGGTGGAGACCAAAGGACGCACCGAAAATAAACAACTTTATACCCGCTACAACACCAAAGAACGTAACTACCCCATCATCGTTTTAGTTAATGAGGCTTCTGCCAGTGCATCCGAAATCTTCGCCGGCAGCTTGCAGGATTGGGATAAAGGGCTGGTGATGGGTAAGAATACCTTTGGCAAGGGCAGCGTTCAGCAGCTTATCCCTCTTTCCAACGGCAATGGGGTGAAAATCACCACTTCCTATTACTACATTAAAAGCGGACGTTGCATCCATAAAATGAGTAACGACAAACTGCTTAAAGGCCAACAACTAAGCGAGACCGAGCTAAAAAACGAAGACGAAAAGAACCATAAACAAATATACTACACCGCCAATAAACGCAGAGTTTACGGTGGTGGTGGAATTACACCGGATATTGTTGCCGAAGCCGATTTCTTAACCTTATTTGGCGCAGAACTCCGCCGTAAAAACGTATTCTTTAACTATACGGTAGATTACATGGTGGCTCATGATCACAAATTACCACAAAACTTTGAGATTAGCAATGCTATCATGGACGATTTCCTGAACTATGCCAAGAAACAGGACATCAAATATACCACCGCTGATTTGGATAGTGCCAATGCCTATATCCGCAACACCTTGAAGAGTGAGATGGTGCGCAAAGTTCTGGGAGATCAGGATGCCTACAAAATCACTATTGCACAAGATAAGCAACTGATGCAAGCAGTGGATCTGTTCGATCGCTTTAAAACTATGAAAGAGCTGTTCGACCACGCTGCCAGTATCAAAAAGAACTAGTCGGAGGACTTATGATTAATGAATGCTTGCTTAAGAAAATGCAGATATATGTAGCCGATGATGACGAGACCAACTTATAGTTAATCAAGACGGTCTTGAACCAAGCCGGTTTCGACAATGTCCATGTTTACACTTCTGGGAAGGCTATGTTAGCTGAGGTACAGTATAACTGCCCCGATTTACTCCTGCTGGATATCATGATGCCCGGCTTTAGCGGCTATGAAGTGCTGGAATGGATAAAGCGCGACCCCACCCTGGAGCATATTCCGGTTATCATGATTACTGCCGCTTCTCTGGACGAAAATCTGGAACCTCTGAAGCGTTCTTTTGATATGGGGGCAATGGACTATATCAGTAAACCTTTCTCCAATCTGGAGCTTACTCTGCGGGTGAAATCTGCCCTGAGGATGGAATACTCCCGCCAGGCTTTGAAAACAGCAGCTCAGAAGATTTCCTCGTTGGAAAAGCTACTGCCTATTTGCTCTTACTGCAAAAAGGTGCGTGCCGATAAGGATTATTGGCAGGAGGTGGAAGTTTACATCTCTGATCATACAGACACCATGTTCTCCCATTCCATCTGCCCTGACTGTTACCACACCCATGTAAAACCACAGATAGAGAATCTTAAGAAAAACAAATAGTATTCATCTTCCAAATCGCTTGACTTTTTTCCCCCTCCCAAAATGCTTGTTTGGTGACTTGATGGTGCTTAGCACAAGGTAATAGGGAATTCCGTTAAATTCGGAAGCGGTCTCCGCCACTGTGAGCAGCAAAGAAGGTTAAAGTCGTCACTGTCTTTTTTATCGATGGGAAGACGGCTTTTAGCGATAAACGCAACCCGCTGCAAGCCAGGAAACCTGCCACCAAGTCTGGACATAAGCCTACGGAAATAATAGGTTTAGCCAGCACGTTCACCTCAAGTCACACAAATAAAACGAGGTGGACTAATGAGCAGAATTGCTTCTACAAGCTTAAACAGCAGTGTCAGAATACTACTGTCCATAAAACTACCTCTTTTTATACTGCTTGTTTGCTATTCACAAATGGTATTCGCCTTTAGTGGTATAATAGTAGATATTAGCGGTAAGCCCGTTGTGGGAGCTGTCGTAACTGATAAACACAATTTAGTTTACAGCAGAAAAGATGGCAGCTTCAGCATAGCAACCGAAGCAGATAGCATTTATGTAACCCGTCTGGGGTTTCAACGCCTTGCGCTGAATAGCAAAAGCTCTCAATCTTCTATCACCTTGATAGCAAGCGACATAATCTTGCCCACCGTTTGGGTGAGGGCAGTGGAATACAAGCCCATCAGCCCTTCGCTTGGTGCGCAAATTATACATCCTGACACTAACGCTAAAGTAAAAAATGCTGCCGATCTGCTGTTAGAAAATCCCTCCTTTAGCTCTACCGACATTCAGCTTGCAGGCGAAAAACAAACCATCTCGCTATTGGGAAGTTTTAACCGACACAGTCTGGTGATGCTGGATGGGGTGGTTTTGAACCCTTCCGGGGAAGCTTTCGATTTCAGTAAAATCCCTCTGGGTCAGATCAGCTATATTGAAGTTATTAAAGGCAATTCCTCGGTTTATGGCGGATCGGCTGCTATTGGAGGCATTGTCCATCTGCACAGCAAGCCCACGGCAAATAAGCCTTCCTGGGAAGGGAGTGTTAGCTCTTCTCTTGGTTCTTTTGATCTCTATAAACAGGTTTACAGCACAACCTTCAGCCATAAAATGCTGTCCCTTAATGCAGAATACTTTCATCAAACTGCTAAAAACGACTTTGAGTATCAGTCTCCCGATTTCTGGAATGTAGAGCAAGAACTGAAGCGGCTTCACAACAGGAAAACCGCAGATAATGGGTTTCTCAAGGCTAGCTTTTCACAAGGGAGATCACAAATTGATTATAGCCTGAACCTTGGAAGCTTCGTGCGTGAGTTGCCTGGCACGATAAACTTCCTGGATTTGTATAATGATTCTAAGGTTACTGGATCATATTCGCAGCAGAGTTTCAGAATCTTGGATACACATAAGCACCTGGCTAACGAGATCCTTGGTTGGTGGAATACAGATCAAAGCATCTTTGCAAACCTAAACTCTATCAATACCTTCGCAGCGAATCATTATCGCCAAAAACAACAGAGCCGCGGTGTAAAAAGTAGCAGCAACCTGAATTACGAAACATATAAACTCGGGCTGAGTGCAGAATACAGCGACATTGATTATCGCTTCGAGAACTTTATCACAGATAATGATATAAGGGGAAAAAGAGAAAATACCGCACTTGCCTTTCGGGCACAGAAAAACCTGTTTCCCTTTTATCTTGAGTACAAGATAGTTACCGCTATCCGTGAAGATTACAGCGATAAAGCCCTGCATCCTACCTGGCGCGTGGAACACGAGCTAAGCCTGCCCCTTGCAGAAAAGCTGGTTGTAGGAGGATACTTGGGGACGGCATTTTCGCAGCCTTCGTTGTTTGATATGTATTGGATTGGGGATAGCGAGACGCAAGGCAACCCAAACCTGAAGAGCGAGAGTTCTTTTGGCTACAATGCTTACGGTGAAATCAGTTTACCAACCATGAAGCTGAGGATAGCTTACTATCACAATTGGGTGGAAAACCTGATACAATGGCGTCAATATTACCTGAACGGAGTAAGCTGGAAGCCCTTTAATGCCGGCAAGGCAGATATCCAAAACATGGAGCTGGAATATCAGATAAGAATGTATAAACAGCTTAGCCTAAGCAGCAATTTTACATACACCCACGCTTATGATGCTTCCAAACGCCCCGATGGCAGCCCCGCTACATCCTACAACAAAAAACTGGTTTACACTCCAGATTTGAAGGCAACTGCCAAGCTCTTCATGGAAACAGATAGGCATGGCATATCATTTGCCTATAATTATACGGGACAGCAGTATAGCACAGTGGATAACCTAATTGACCCTCTTCCCGCATTTGATACTCTAGAACTTACGGCATTCTATACACTGAAACTTAATAACTTCCTGCTGCGTTGCGAATTAAAAGTAAATAACCTGCTAAACAAACATTATGAGATATATGCATATACCCCGCAACCGGGGATTAACTGGTTCACGGGATTATCGATTTCCCATACTACACAGAAAGCTGAATCCACAAGCATTTATCCGAATAAAACAACGAGGTAAAGACAATGAAAATATACAATTACTACATCTTGCAAGCTATTTTACTAGTCTATTTGTGCCTGCTATCCACCAGTTTTGTATATGCAGAAACCCTTTTTGTGGTAAATTCTTCTTCGCGTACCCTCAGCAAGATAGACACGCATACAGATGTCGTAATAAACAACTTTGCCACCCTGGGTAACGTCCCCAACAAAATTGTGTTGGATGGAAACTACCTGTGGAGTGTAAACTCTGGAGATAACTCCCTGCAAAAGATCGACCGCCAATCAGGAACCACTATCGCTAACATTCTTGTGGCAAATAGCTCCAATCCCTGGGATGCCGTTTTACACGGAGAGAACCTCTATGTAAGCGGGTTATTTTCGGGAAGGGTTTACCGTGTGAATGCCCAATCAGGAAGCGTTACAGGCTGGGTTACTGTTGGAACAGCTCCCGAAGCTCTTTGTGTGTCTGGAGATAAATTATATGTCTCCAATGCGGGAAACTATAGCCAAGACTATGCTGGTAGTTCTGTCTCCGTAATAGACTTGCCATCATTTTCCTTGCTCGCCACCATCCCCGTGAACAAAAACCCACAATACCTTACACTGCACAACGGTTTGCTGCATGTATCCTGCACTGGCAACTGGGCGGATATTGGCGGCTCTATTTGCGTGATTGACACCACCACTGATGCTGTTGTTCACACGATACCTATTGGCGGTGGCACGGGAAGCATTTGGATAAGCCCTCTAAATGAGGCACTGGTGGCAGATAGCAATGGCGCAAATCTATATCGCTACAACGCAGTGGACTTTTCTGTGTTAAACTCCTCTGCAAATCCCCTAAGCAGCGGCGGCTCTGAAGTGTGTGGCTCTGCAAGCTTCGTTGCCACGCTCCAGCCTAACTGGGGAGATAATGGCACCGTGAAGATACTACATCCTGATTTTAGCTATTGGAAGCAATACACCGTTGGACTATATCCCACTGATATCAAAGTGTATACAAGCCCATCCCCCATTCAGGATGAAGTGCAGGTGCCCGGCTTAGTGCTTTCTGCATCTCCCAATCCCGTGCAAAGCGGACAACTACTAAAGCTGAAAGCACCCATCAGCGTGCATGCTGAGCTGAAAATCTATAACCTGAAGGGAGAATTGCTAACTAAAGAAAATATGAATGGTTCTGACATAGCTATTTCCACCAAAGGACTTGCTAATGGTTGTTATTTCTACAAGCTTTCCGGTATAGATTACCAAGGAAACACTCAATCAAGTACAGGTAAATTCATTATCCTAAAATAGCTAAGGCTTATGAGTAACAGGGTCTTACTCCCATTACTTGAGCATAATCATCTTTTTGGTCTGCGAGTTTGAAACCGTATTAAGGCGGTATAGATATACTCCAGAGGCAACGCTGTTATTGCTTTTGTCTTTCCCATTCCATACTATGCTATAAGCTCCCTGA